>Ga0160469_100035_pt1 | contig 249684 bp, 237 predicted proteins | sample HID1972M_E11MG_FD_108246 | JGI IMG/M metagenome (GOLD analysis project Ga0160469, IMG submission 108246) | Enriched pill bug-associated microbial communities from UW Madison campus, WI, USA - HID1972M_E11 MG | ecosystem: Host-associated > Arthropoda: Insects > Digestive system > Unclassified ...
GCCAGGGTCTGCATCAGCCCGACCTGGGCCAGCTTGGCCGCGCCGTAGTTGGCCTGGCCGAAGTTGCCGTACAGGCCCGACGACGAGGTGGTCATGACGATGCGGCCGTAGGTCTGGGCGCGCATGATCTCCCACACCGCCTTGGAGCAGATGGCGGCGCCCATCAGGTGCACGTCCACCACCAGGCGGAAATCGTCCATCGTCATCTTGGCGAAGCTCTTGTCGCGCAGGATGCCGGCGTTGTTGACCAGGATGTCGATCCGGCCCCAGGCCTGCATCGCCGCATCGACCATCGCCTGGACCGCGTCCACATCGGTCACCGACCCGGCCGCCGCCATCGCCTGACCGCCCGCCGCGACGATCTCGTCGACCACGCCCTGCGCCGCCGCCTCGGCCAGATCATTGACCACGACCCGCGCGCCTTGCGAGGCCAGATACAGCGCGTGACAGCGGCCCAGCCCCCCGCCCGAACCCGTCACGATCGCCACTCGGTCCTTCAGCAACATCCCTGCAAACTCCTACTCATGATGGAACACTAGACGCGGCGTCTCAGGCCGGCGTCGCCAGAACCGCCTCGATCAGGCGGCGGAAGCTCTGGGCCCCCGTCCGGGTCGCCGCCACGTCGATGCAGCGCGCATCGTCCTCGGCCACGTGGTGGTAGCGGTGAATGCCGAAGGTGCCGGCGGCGGGCGCATAACCGGCGCGCACGACCTCATCGAGTTCTCCGGCCGTCATCACGGCGCTGGAGACCGGCGCCTCATGCCCCGGCTGTCCGGCGAAAAGGCTGCGGGCCAGAGGCAGGAACTCGGGCGAGATCGACAGATAGCGCTGGCTGTCCACGCTGGGCAGAGGCTCAAGGTAGCCAGGCAGTTCGTGCCAGTCGCGCGCGGCGAAGTTGGCTCCCAGGTGCAGCCAGAACCGGGTGTCGGCCGGGGGCGGGGCGATCTTCTTCATCGCCTCGGACGCCCCGAGATACTCATACTCATGACCCGTGTTGCAGACAAAGGCGAGGTCATGGTCCGGCAGGCCCTTCGCCGCCCAGCGCGCCAGCGCCAGCCAGGCCGCCACCCCGCCGCCGCGCTCGGCCGCGCAGGTGAACCAGCCGGAACGCGGCGTCGATACGGCCAGCCAACGCCCGTTGCCCCGGTCGACACGGCCGACGAAGTTGAAGGCCGGTCGATGGCCGCCAGCGCCGTCGACAGTCAGGCGCGCCTCCTGACGGGTGACGGCGCCGGTCAGGAACGCCCCGGCGTCCTCGGGCGCCAGCAGGGCCACCGGACCGCTGAACATGGGTTTGCGCCCATCGGCGTTCAGGGCGATCACCTTGCCGGTCGGGCCGTTGGTGATGGCGACCACGGCCCTGGCCCCGGCGGCGAAGGCCGCTTCGACCGGACGGCGCGCCGCCGGAATGATCATGGTGGACCAGCGCCCGAACGGCAGGTCCACCAGGGCGATCGCCCCTTCAAGCGATCCGGCGTAGCCGCCGCGCGCATCAACCCGCACCAGCGGTCCGGACACGCCCTGCGGCCCCGTCGGGATGACGATCGGCTGAGGATAGACGGCGGCGCGCGCCTCTCCCATCGTCAGTTCCGCCGCCGTCGCCTCGAAATAGGGGACGTCATAATACTGGCGCTCGACGGCATAGCCTGCGGCGGTCAGTTCGGCCGCCATCCACTCGCCGCAGGCGTTGTCGCCTTCGCCGCCCGCCTGCTTGATGCCGAAATCGACGTAGCGGCGCAGGTCGTGCTCGACCTTGGCGTCGAAGCCGGCCGAGGTTGGGGCCTGCAAACGGGTCGATGCGGTCGCTGACGAGGCGCCCAGGCTGACGGCCCCGCCCACGGACAGCAGGGCGCTGGTTCCCAGAAAACGACGTCGGCTTGCATCAATCATGACAGTCTCCTTGATCTCTGACAGGCGGGCGCTATCGACGCGCATTACTCGGCCATGCCCTGACGCAGCCGCTGGCCCAGCAGGATCACGCTCAGGAAGGACACGGCGCACATGGCGGCCAGATAGATGGAAATAGACAGGCTGGATTCGTAGCGCGCGAACAGGGCCGTCGCGATGATGGGCGCAAAGCCGCCCCCCACGACCGCTCCGACCTGATAGCCCAGGGAAGCCCCGGAATAGCGGATCGACTTGGGAAACAGCTCGGCGAACAGAGCCGCCTGGGGTCCATACATCAGGCTGATGAACAGCAGTTGCACCGTGATGGCGGCGACGACCTGAACCGGCGATCCGCTGTCGATCATCGGGAAGACTGCAAAGGCCCAGACCCCGGACACCACGGCGCCGATCAGGAAAATTCCCTTGCGACCGAAGCGATCCGACAGGGCCCCGCACGCCATCAATCCGGGAACCATCACCAGACTGCCGACCATCACCGCCCCCAGCAGCAGATTACGGTCCAGCCCCACGCTGGTCGCGCCATAGGCGACCGCATAGGTGATGGCGACATAGAAGCAGGTGTTGTTGGCCACGAAGGTGCCGCCTGCCAGCAGGATCTCACGCCAATGGCTGCGAACCGCCTGGAACAGAGGCGAGCGACGCCTGACCTCCGCCTTGGGCGCATCCTTCCGGGGCGCGTCCGGCTCGGCCACCTTGAAGTGGATCAGCAGGCCGATGACGATCAACAGAACGCTCACCAAAAAGCCGATGCGCCAGCCCCAGACCATGAAGGCCGCGTCTGAAACCGAAGCGCTGGTGATCAGGAAGACCGTATTGGCCAGAACCACGCCCAGCGGCACGCCCGCCTGAACGAAACTGCCGTAGAAGCCACGCCTGTTCGCTGGTGCGCTTTCAATCGCCAGCAGGGCCGCTCCGCCCCACTGGCCGCCGACCGCCAGCCCCTGAACGAAGCGCAGGGCCACCAGCATCAACGGCGCCCAGACCCCGACCTGGGCATAGGTCGGCAGCAGGCCGATCAGCACGGTGGACACACCCATGATGAGCATGGCTGCGACCAGAGCCCGCTTGCGACCGTGGGTGTCGCCCATATGCCCGAACAGCATCCCTCCGACCGGCCGGGCGATGAACCCCACGGCGAAGGTGCTGAAGGAGGCGATCTGCGCCACGAACAGCGGCAGGTCCGCCGGAAAGAACAGGTGCGGGAAGATCAGAGCCGCCGCTGTGCCGTAGATGAAGAAATCATACCACTCGACCGCTGCGCTGGCCGAGGCCATGACGGCCACCTTCAGCCCCGGCCTGCGGGTCGTCGCCGACATCTCCGCCATCCTGCCCCCTCCTCGCGTCCCCTGACGACATTCCCCGCTCAACGTCCGTCAGCCCTCGGGAACTGTCAAGCAATTGCACGACAAGAAATATCTTATTGTTGGACATTAAAGCCTGATGATGCACCGGGTCCTGCCCCCTCCCCTCTAATCAAGCCGCTAGGCCGGGACGCATGGCCCTCAGCTATAAAGTTATCCAATCTAGACACTATTGTCGTACAATGTTGACAAGCCAGGAAGGCGGAGAGATTGTCCCCCCTCAGCCGTCGCAAAGAAGTCGGCGTCATATGAGGGAGAGGAATCGGGCATGGCACGTTGGATTGCATGTTCATCAGCGGCGCTGCTGGCGGTAATGACGCCCGCCGTCGTCGTCGCGCAGACTCAGGACAGCCCGGCGCCGACAGCGGCGGATCAGGCGTCCGCGACCAACGTCGGCGACGTCGTGGTCACGGCGCGCCGTCGCGAAGAGGCCGTCCGCGACGTGCCCTCGACGATCACGGCCCTCAGCGGCGAACAGCTGGAGAAGAAGAGCCCGATCGAAGGCGTCGGCGATCTGCTCCAGACCGTGCCGGGCGTTCGCTTCAACGGCGTCCAGAGCGAAAACCTCTCTGAAATCTCGGTGCGCGGCTCAGGCACCCAGCGCGCCACCAGCGCCGATTCCGGCGTCGGCCTGTTCGTCAACGGCGCCTATGTCGGCAGCAGCACCCTGGGCGGACGCAACTTCAAGCGGTTGGACTATTTCGACATCGCCCGCGTTGAGGTTCTGGAAGGCCCGCAAGGCGCCCTTTACGGCCGCAACTCCGAGTTCGGCACCGTCAACATCGTCCTGGCCGAGCCGACGTTCCGCAACGCTGGGCGTCTTTCGGCCACCTATACCGACGATCTGGGCCAACTGCGCGTCGAGGGCGTCGTCAACCAGAAGATCAATGACAAGGTCGCCGTGCGCGTCGGCGCCCAGGTCACCGGGCAGGGCGACGGCATCTATTACAACCCCAAGCGCGACGTCTATTACGACCACACCGACGGCTACATCGTGCGCGGCCAACTCCGCTACAACGACGGCCCGTGGGACGTGAAGTTCCTGGTCGACGCCCAGGACATGAACCTGCCGACCTTCGCCAACCAGTGGGTCGTGCCGCCGGGCAAGCTGGCCAACCTGCCGCTGGGCTATACCGGCCCGCGTTATGACATTCCGCAGGACACCACCAATAGCCTGAACCAGAATGTCCAGCGCGCCATGCTGATCGCCAAATACGATCTGGGTTGGGGCGAGATCACCTCGACGACGATGGCCCAGCGCTATCGCTCGCGTCAGAACTTCTCGGCGGCGGTCGACCTGGCCACCCAGGCGATGTTCCAGTCCCAGGGCCAGGCCGGGCTCTACCCTCTGGGCCAGACCTCGACCGATGTGACGGACAAGACCTTCTATCAGGACATCCACATCACCAGCGAAGCCCTGGACGGCAAGCTGCAGTGGCTGGCGGGCGCCGAGGTCCTGTTTCAGGACGACATGTATATTCGCGACTCGGTCACCAGCCCGTGCGTGATCACCGCCACGTCCGGCATCTGCGGCGGCACGCCGACGACGCCGATCTGCTATCAGCTGACGCCGAACTCCCTGCCCTGTCCGACGCCCTTCCCGCGCCCGTTCGGCGCCAAGCGCATCTCGCCGTCGGAATACGCCTCGGCCGCCGTCTACGGCTCTCTGAAATACGACATCGGCCAGCTGTCGCTCAGCGGCGAGCTGCGTTATTCGCACGACGACAAGACGGTCAGCCAGGAAGACTATCTGCTGTACACGACCACCCTGTCGGGCACGCCGTCTAGGTACAACTTCAAGCAGGACAACCTCAGCTACGCGGCCAGCGCCAGCTACCGCTTCGCCACCGAACGCCCGACCCTGGTCTACGCCCGCACCGGCACCGGCTATCGCGCCGGCGGCGTCAACAACGGCCAGACCAATGAGAACGCGCCCAATCCCCTGCGGCCGACCTATGAGAACGAAAACACCACCAGCTATGAAGTCGGCCTGAAGTCCGACCTGGCCAAGGGCGTCTTCCTGCGCGTGTCGGCCTATACGTCGCGCACCACCGACGCGATCGCCAGCGTGCTGGACGGCTGCACCGTGGCCAACGCCTGCGGACAGGCGGGCGCCAACTTCAACATCAACGGCGGCACCGTCGAGGTGAAGGGCGTGGAGGCCTCGCTGGATACGGTGTTCTGGATCGGTCAGGACCGTCTGGCCGTCAGCCTGAACGGCGCCAATCAGAACGCCGAGTTCACCAAGGTCGCCGCGGGCATCCCCGGCCTGCCCCTGCTGGGCAGCGCCGTGGCCCAGACGCCGGACTGGACCATGTCCGCCAACGTCAACTATCGCCACCCGATGGGCGACGACACGACCGGCTTCGTCAACGTCGCCTATAACGGCCAACGCGGCGGCGGTCAGGACACGGTCACGGCGGCTTCGCCCTTCATCCCGCTGGAAGACATCGACAATGTCGACCTGCGTTTCGGCGTCGAGCACAAGCGTACCGAACTGGCCTTCTTCGTGAAGAACCTGACCAATGAAATCGTGCCGGTGCTGAAGCTGCAGCAGCGCGATATTCCTCTGGCCTATCGCTACAGCCGCCCTCGCACTGCAGGCGTCACCCTGTCCTACCGCTGGTAAGCCAGGACAAAGCCTGAAAAACAGAAACCCCGCCGCTGTTCGACAGCGGCGGGGTTTTCATTGGGCGAGGCTCAACGCAGCCGAGAGGGCGACCCCGGCGTCGGCTCAGGTCAGGGCCGAATAGATCAGGGTCTTCAGCTCGCGCCGGATCGGATACAGCAGCGACGGGCTGAGCTGGGTCATGAAGACCAGGTGCAGCTTCTCGACAGGGTCGATGAAGAAGCTGGTCGAGAACATGCCGCCCCAATAGAATTCTCCGGCCGATCCGGGGATCATCGTCCGGGCCACGTCCTGCGTCACCGCAAAGCCAAGGCCGAAGCCGACGCCGCCGTTCTGCGTCTCGCTGAACAGCGACTGCGACAGGGTGGACAGGTCCGAGCGGCCCGGCAGATGGTTCATCGTCATCAGGTCAACGGTCTTGCGGCCCAGAAGGCGCACGCCGTCCAGTTCGCCGCCGTTGGCCAGCATCAGGCAGAAGCGGTGATAGTCGAGCGCCGTCGAAACCAGGCCGCCGCCGCCCGACAGCAGCCTGGGCTTCTGCAACCACATGCTGCTTTCGCCGCGATCATACATGACCCGCCCGGCCGCAGGTCCGCCCCAGACATAGCAGTCGGTCAGGCGATCGGCCTTCCGGGCCGGGACCATAAAGCCGGTGTCGTGCATCTTCAGCGGCGTGAAGATCTTCTCTTCGAAGAAACGATCCAGCGTCATGCCGGACACCCGCTCGATCACCGCCCCCAGCACATCGGTCGCCACCGAATAGTTCCACGCCGTCCCCGGCGCGAACTCCAGCGGCAGGCGGGCCAGGTCGGCGATGAAGGCGTTGATGTCGGCCTCGCCATACCAGTTCTCGACCGGCCCGGCGTTGGAGGCGCAGGCGCGATAGGCCGCGTCGATGTTGCTGCGATACTGGAAACCGTAGGTCAGCCCCGCCGTGTGGCGCAGCAGGTCCAGCATCCGCATCGGCTCGTCCAGCGGCCGCGTAGCGAACGGCGCCCCGGCCCCGCCGCTTTGATAGACGCCCACATCCTTGAACTGCGGCAGAACCTCATGGACCGGCGTATCGACCGCGACCCTCCCCTCTTCGACCAGCATCATGAAGGCGATCGAGGTGACCGGCTTGGTCATGCTGGCGATGCGGAACATCGAGCCTTCGTCGATGGGCCTGTCCGACCCCTCCCGCGCCGCGCCCTGACTGCTGAAATGGACGATCTCATTGTCGCGGCTGATCAGGATCTGCGCGTGCGGCAGACGCCCCGTGTCCAGATAGCGTTCCTTCACAAAGGCGTCGACGCGGTTCAGCCGCCCGGCGTCGAAGCCGTGCTTTTCAGGTGCTTTCAACTGCATCGTTCATCTTCCTCCGCTGGGGCGCTCAGCCGTTCTCTTCAGCCGCGAGCGCACGCCCTGCGGCAGACAGATGATGTAATACCATCGCATCTTAATTGTCGTACAAAAACTTTGACAACCCCGCATGATGCGTCAAAGTCCATCCTAGGGCGCCGTCCGAGAAGCGCCATCGGGAGGATGTATGAGGGATCGAATTACGGCGATGCGTGCGGCTGCATCCTGTGCCACGGGCGCGGCTTTCGTGGGGCCCCGCCCATGATCGAGCTTTATCACTGCGTCGACGCCCGCTCGTTCCGCGCCCTGTGGGCGCTGGAGGAGTTGGGGCTGGAGTATCGGCTGCACATGCTGCCCTTCCCGCCTCGCGTCCATCGACCCGACTATCTGGAGCTGAACCCGCTCGGCACCATCCCCCTGCTGATCGACGGCGAGGTGCGGATGACGGAGTCCGCCGCGATTCCGCAGTATCTGGCGACCCGCTACGGGCCCTCGCCTCTGGCGGTCGAGGCGCACGAAACGGACTACGGTCTGTGGTTGGACTGGCTGCATCGCAGCGAGGCGACCCTGACCTTTCCCCAGACGATCGTCCTGCGATACAGCCGCCTCGAACCCGAGGAACGGCGGCTGAAACAGGCGGCCGACGACTATACCCAGTGGTTCCTGTCGCGGCTGCGGCATCTGACCCGCGCGCTGGGCGACCGCGAGTGGCTATGCGCCGACCGCTTCACGATGGCCGACATCTGCGTCGGCTATGCTCTTGTCTTCGCGCGTCTGCTGGATCTGGACCACCGGTTCAGCCCTGAGATCGCGGACTACTGGGCGCGCCTTTCCAGCCGCCCGGCCTTCCTGGCCGCCAAGGCGGCGCAGGACGTGGGCCTGCCTTCTCCCATTCCCCCAGCGCCCGGCGCCAGCGGCGCCAGCGAGGCCTCGTCATGACCGCCGCCCCTCTGTCGCAGCCGACCCACAGCCGCGCCTATGCCCGCCTGGTGCTGGCCATGCTGCTGATCGTCTACATCTTCAACTTCCTGGACCGTCAAATTCTTGGGATCCTGGCCCCGGCCATCAAGGCGGACCTGGGCCTGACCAATACGCAGCTGGGCGCGCTGGGCGGCATCGCCTTCGCCCTGCTGTATTCGACGCTGGCCATTCCGCTGGCGGTCGTCGCCGACCGGACCAGCCGCAGTTGGGTCATCACCCTGTCGCTGACGGTATGGAGCGGTTTCACCGCCCTGTGCGGCATGGCCACAGGCTTCTGGAATCTGTTCTTCATGCGCGTCGGCGTCGGCGTCGGCGAAGCCGGCGGCGTGGCGCCCAGCTACGCCATCATTTCCGAATACTTCCCGCCCGAGCGCCGGGCCCGCGCCCTGTCGATCTATTCGCTGGGCATCCCGGTCGGACTGGCCGCCGGGGTCGTTCTGGGCGCCGCCATCGCCAGGGCGGTGGACTGGCGCGCCGCCTTCATCGTGCTGGGCGTCGCGGGGGTGGTGATCGCGCCGATCTTCCGTCTGGTGGTCAAGGAGCCGAAACGTCCCGCCGCCGCCAAGACCCGCCAGCCCATCGGCGCCGTCTTCTCGATCCTGGCGAAGAAGCCCAGCTTCTGGCTGATGGCTTTCGCCTCAGCCATGAGCAGCCTGGCAGGCTACGCCCTGGCCTTCTGGAGCCCGTCCATTCTGATGCAGATGTTCGGCTTCGACCTGACCACCACCTCCTATTATTTCGGCTCCCTGCTGCTCTTCGGCGGGGTGACGGGCGTGTTTCTGGGCGGGGTTCTGGCGGACAAGCTGGGCAAGATGGATCGCGGCGCCTACGCCAAGGTGTCCTTCATCGCCTGGGCCGTCACAGCGCCCTTCTTCATCGCCGGTTTCATGAGCTCCTCGCCGGTGCTGGCCTGGTTCCTGCTGGTGATCCCCAACGCCCTGACGGTGCTGTTCGTCGGGCCGCTGACCACGGCCACGCAGCATCTGGTGCCGTCCCATATGCGGGCGACGGCGGCGGCCTGCTTCCTGTTCATCAATAATCTGATCGGGATCGGCGGCGGCTCGTGGCTGCTGGGCGGGCTGAGCGACGCCATGATCCCGCACTTCGGCGACCAGGCCCTGCGCTATTCCGCCGTCGCCCTGATGGGTTGCTATGTGATCTCGGCGGTGCTGGCCCTGCTGGCCGTTCACACCCTGCGCAAGGACTGGGTGGAGGAAGGCGAAGCCTGATCCCCGGCGCCGCCGCCTGAAGAGCGGGTCGCCATGCGGCCCGCTCTTTTTTCATGTTGATGCTGGATCGGATAGCCGTTCGCCACGCATCAAAAAGGCCGCGCCCCCTCAGAACGCGGCCTTCTGGCTTTATGCCGAGCCCCTCAGCCCTGACTGTACAGCGCGCGGAGCTTCAGCTTGTCGATCTTGCCGGTCGAGGCCAGCGGCATGGCGTCAAGACGGATCACGGCGTCGGGCGTCCACCACGACGCGATCTTGCCCTTCAGCGCCGCCAGAATGGCCTCGTCGGTGATGTCATGGCCTTCACGCAGTTCCACAATCAGGATCGGGCGCTCGCTCCACTTCGGGTCGACGCGGCCGATCACCGCCGACAGCGCCACTTCGGGCAGGGCCGAGACGATCGCCTCAATGTCGGCCGGATTGATCCATTCGCCGCCGGACTTGATCAGGTCCTTGGAGCGGCCGGTGATCATCAGATCCCCGCGCAGGCTGATCTTCGCCAGGTCCCCGGTGTCGAACCAGCCGTCGGCGTCTACCACCGGCTCGCTCTGGCCGAAATAACGCTCGATGACGGCGGCGCCGCGCACGAACAGGCGGCCCTCCTGATTGCGCTGCTGGGCCAGGGGCGCCCCGTCCTGATCAGCCACCATCAGATCGACGCCCAGCGCGGGTCGGCCCGACAGGGCGGCGAACCGTTCCGTATCGCTGAGGACGCCGAAGGCGCCGGTAGGCGACATCTCCGTCATGCCCCAGCTGGTCTGGACCATGACGCCCAACTGGCGCTCGATCCGCTCCATCAGGGCGGGCGGCATGGGCGCCCCGCCGACGATGATGCGCTCCAGCGACGGCAGGCGCGCGCCCGTCGCCTCCAGATAATCGCACATGCCCAGCCAGACCGTCGGCACGCCCACCGCCACGGTCACGCCTTCGGACGCGATCAGCCGGGCCAGGCTGGCGCCGTCCATCTGACGGCCGGGCAGGACCATCTTGGCCCCCGTCGCCGGCAGGGCGAAGGGCAGTCCCCAGGCATTGGCGTGGAACAGGGGCACGACCGGCATCACCACATCCACGCTGCGCAGGGCCAGCACGTCGGCCTGCAACAGCTTCCAGGTGTGCAGGAAGCTGGAACGATGGGTGTAGGTCACCCCCTTGGGCATCCCCGTGGAGCCGGAGGTGAAGCACAGGCCCGACGGCGCATTCTCATCGAACTGACCCCAGCGCACATCCATAGGGGCGTCGGCGATCAGGGGCTCGATCGCCTCGATGCGGATGCGAGGGTGAGCCAGGTCCGACGCGCCGTCGATGACGAAAACCTGCTCAACGCCCAGCGCCCGGTCCGCCACCTGCATGGCCAGCGGCATCAGATCAGCGCTGACGAAGACGATGCGCGCTTCGGACTGATCCAGCATCCAGGCCAGTTGTTCGGCCGTCAGGCGCGGGTTCAGGGTATGGCACACCGCCCCCATGCCCATGACGGCGTACCAGGTCTCGACGTGCGCCTGGGTGTTCCATGCCAGCGTCGCCACGCGGCTGCCCACCTCGACGCCCAGCCCTTTCAGGATGCTGGAGATCTTCAGGCCGCGCTGGCGCAGATCGGCATAGGTGACGCGGGCGTTGTCCTGCCCCTGACGGGCTGTGACCACCTCGGCCGCCGGATGCCATTTGGCGGCGTGCTCGACGATCTGATCGAGCGTTAGCGGGAAGGTCTGCATGCTGCCGTCAATCACGGGCTTCATCCTGTACTCTTGAGATCGGAACAGAAGCGGTCCGGGTCCCGGACAGCCTTCGGCGGCGCTCGCGACAGGTCACGAGCGGAATTTCGTCTGAAAAGGCGCGGCGTTTTAAGGTTCGGGCGCGGACGCCGGGCGGTCGCCCAGCACCTTCATCAACCGCAGCCAGAGCTGCTGATCAAAGTCCTTGTCGATGGCGGCCGCCCCCGTGCGGACCACCACCAGATTGCGGCTGGGCACGATGTAAAGGCGCCGTTCAAACAGGCCGTAGGCCCCCACCAGATCCATCGGAGCGGCGGCGATCAGGGGCCCCTCGGTCCGGCGATCGACGCCGCGCACCGCATAGTCGGCGCCGTTCAGCCACCACAGGCGCCCATAAGCCGGATTGGCCTGGGAGCGTTCGAACATGGCCGCCAGTTGAGCCTGCGACACCACCCGCGTTCCGTCCTGCGCCAGGCCGCCGCTCAACACCATCAGGCCCAGGCGGGCGATGTCGCGCGGCGTGGTCACCAGCGCCGTGTCATTACCGACCGAGGCCAGGGCCGCCGGGCGCTGACGCCAGTCGGTGTCCTTCATCCCCAGCGGCTCGGTCAGCCAGGAGCGGGTCATGGCGTCCAGCGACTGACCCGACGCGGCCGTCAGCACCCGTTTGGTCACGGCGTAGACAGGGGTGTTGTAGAAGAACTGGTCGCCTGCGGGATGGGTATAGGCCAAGCCCTCGTCCAGCCCCGAGGTCATGTTCAGCAGATGCAGGACCGTGATGCGCCCTTCCTGCTCGGGCGTGGCCTTGGACCAGCCCGCGCCCAGATAGCGGCTGACCGGCTGGTCGACGTCCAGCAGCCCCTTGTCGACCGCGACCGCCGCCAGAACGGCGATAAAACTCTTCTGCTGGGACGCCACATCCTCCAGCAGAACCCCATCGGCCGTATGCCCATACAGGAAGGCCGAGAACATCCGGTCGCCGACCGGCGGGCTCCACGCCTGATCGATCAGGGTGCGGTCGTCCTCGATGACGAGGAAGCCGGTCGTGTTCTGCGACCGCAGATAGTCCAGCAGCGCCTGCGTCCGCCCCTCGTCCGCTAAGGTCGGCGCGACGGTCGACGCCGCCTGCGCCTGCGCGACGCCTGCCGCGCAACCCGTCGTGAACAGGAGCGCCGCAGCGGCCATGCCCGCCCCGGCCAGGCGCGAGATCATGCGCGGCATCAGCCCCCTCCTCTTTTCCTGGTCGAAGCCCTTTTCGACGCCGTCGGTTGCGCGGCCGGCGGCTCGGTCCTCAGGCGCGGTCCGCGCGCCAGCATGATGCGGGCGACCTCGCCCTGCATGTAGTAGAGGATATCGCGCGCGCCCTGGCTGGCCTTTTCAGCGTCGCGCGCCTCCAGTCCTTCGCGCACCTTGCGCCAGTATTCAAACGGCCCCGGCCCCTGAGCGTTGATCGCCAGGGCCACATAGGAGAAGTGAAAGCGCGTCTTGCGCCGCACCGCCTCGATCATGCGCTGGGCGTCGACGCTGGCGCAGTCGGCCATCTGGCTGAAGATGGCCTCGCTGGTCTCTATGATCTGCTCGGCCGGCGCGGTTTCCGCCGCCTGAGCCAGCAGGGCGTCGATCTTTTCAAGGATGCTGCGGATCACGGCGTCCGAACCGCGCAGACAGGCGAAACGCGCCGCCAGACCGTACAGCGCCGCCCGCACCTCATAGAGGTCAAACACCTCTTCAACCGTCGTGGCCGACACGCAGGCGCCGCGATTTTCCTCGATCTCGATCAGGCCGTCGTCGGCCAGCGTCCGCAGCGCCCGGCGCACGATGGAGCGCCCGACCCCGAATTCATTGCACAGCTTGACCTCGCGCAGCCATTCGCCGGGGGCCAGCTCGCTTTTCTGGATGCGGATCCGCAGGACCTGGGCCAGGTCGTCCGCCGTGGACACGGCCGCATCAGGCGCGTTCGCAGTTTTGTCCGTTGTTCCCAAAAGCCTAGCCTCCACGGCCCCCACGCTGCCCAGCCAGCGGTTTCACCATCCTGCGCCTGACATTCCTATTGCGACACCCCAGAATGAGCAAGCCCTTGTCGAACCTTATGGTCAGATTGTTGTACAATTGATTGCCAGCCACCTCCGTCGACACGAGCGCTTTTCGCCGGATTTTCAGCTAAGGGGCGCGCATGAGCCTTCCCCTTCTTCCCAACCGGACCTGCGGCGGCTGCGTCGAGTGCTGCCGCGTGATCCCGCTGGACCTGCCCGAACTGGCCAAGCCGACGGGCGAGCTGTGCGGCTATTGCGTCGATGGGGCCGGGTGTTCGGTGCACGCCATCCGGCCGCAGACGTGTCGCGTGTGGTTCTGTCTGTGGCGGGCGGTCGAACTGTCGGATGACTGGCGGCCGGACCGCAGCGGCGTCATCGTGCGGCCCGACGGGGTCGAGGATGGGGTGATCACCCTGTATGTGCTGCGCCGCTCGGATTTTCTGGCGGGCATGGACTTCTTCGTCACTGTGGCGGGCTGGATCGCCGAGGGGATAGAGGTCGCGTTGAGCGTCCCCGGCCCGGTCGGGACCTATCCGGCGCGCGCCATCGTCACCGACTGGCTGCGCCCGGCGATCGAGGACGGCGACCCGGAGGATTTCCTCGCCCGCGTTCTGGCCTCGCTGGACCGGCTGGCGCAGCACGACTTCCAGCCGGACGGAATCACCGCCCGCTACGCGGTAGCCTGATCCTTCTCCCTATGCCGTACCTGATCCTTCTCCCCTTGTGGGAGAAGTCGGACGGATGAGGGGTGCGAGGACACCGACGGGCGGCCTCTGATCAAACCTCGCGCCGACACCCCTCATCCGGCCCTGACGGGCCACCTTCTCCCACAAGGGGGAGAAGGATGATGGATCAGCCCGCGATCTGGCCGAAGTCGGCGACGCGGTTCATGACGCCGCGCACCTGAACCAGCAGCTTCAGACGGTTTTCGCGCTCTTCGGCCACGTCGGAGTTGACCATGACGGCGGTGAAGAAGGCGTCCACAGGAGCGCGCAGGCGCGCCAGGGCCGTCATGGCGGCGGCGAAGTCCTCGGCCTCCAGCGCCGCGTCCACGGCCGAGGCGGCGGCGGCGGCGGCGAAGGCCAGGGCGGTCTCTTCCGCCGGCTGGTTCGGCAGGCCGGTGGCGACGGCGCCCTCAGGCAACGACCCCTTCTTCTCCTCGGCCTTGAGCAGTTGCGCGGCGCGCTTGTAGCCCGCCAGCAGGTTCGCCCCGTCGTCCGTCGCCAGGAAGGCGGCCAGCGCCTCCACCCGACGCACGATCCGCACCAGATCGTCGTCGCCCAGCGCGAAGACGGCCGCCACGAGATCGTGACGCTGGCCCTTGTCGCGCAGGAGGACGGTCAGGCGGTCGGCGAAGAAGGCGAGAACATCCCAGCCAAGCTGTGTGAGGCCAGCCTGATAATCCAGCGCGCCATGTCGCCAATCGGCGCCATCAGCCCCGTCAAGCATGGCCGCGATACGGATGCGATCCGCTTCGACCTCTTCCTTGCCCAGAACCGCCTTACGAACCACTGAGGCGCGATCATAGTTCGGCAGCTTCTCAAGATTGCGCATGCCTGACAGATATTCGCCAGCGACGAACGCTATGTCCTGCAACGGCATCCGCACCCCATTCTCCAGCACCAGCCGGATCACGCCCAGCGCGGCGCGGCGCAAGGCGTAGGGGTCCTTCGAGCCTGTGGGCCTTTCGTCGATGGCGAAGAAGCCGACCAGGGTGTCCAGCTTTTCGGCCATGGCGACGGTGACCGTGACCGGGGCGGTCGGGACGGTGTCGCCCGGTCCCTGCGGCTTGTAGTGGTCGCGGATGGCGTCGGCCACGGCGTCGGGTTGGCCGGCCAGACGGGCGTAGTAGCCGCCCATGATCCCCTGCAGTTCCGGGAACTCGCCCACCATGCCCGAGGCCAGGTCGGCCTTGGACAGGCGTGCGGCCTGTTCGGCCTGAGCCGCGTCGGCGCCGACCAGCGGGGCGATCTCGCGCGCCAGGGCGGCGATGCGGTCGACGCGCTCGGACAGGGTGCCCAGCTTGGCGTGGAAGGTGACGCCCTTCAGCTTTTCGTTCCAGGCGTCGAAGCCGACCTTCTGGTCCTCGTCCCAGAAGAACTGCGCGTCGTTCAGACGCGCCGACAGCACCTTGGCGTTGCCGGCGGCCAGGGCCGCGCCGCCGTCGGTCGCCTCCACATTGGCGACGACGACGAAGTGAGGGGCGAGCCCTTCCTTGCCCGGTTCGCGCACGGCGAAATACTTCTGGTGCACCTTCATCGACAGCTGGACCACTTCCGGCGGCAGGGCCAGGAACTGCGGGTCCATGTCGCCCAGGATCGGCGTCGGCCATTCGGCCAGGCCCGACACCTCGTCCAGCAGGCCGTCGTCATCGACCAGAGCCAGCCCCTTGGCCGCGCACACGGCCCTGGCGCCCTCGAGGATGCGCAGCTTGCGGTCGGCGGCGTCCAGCAGGACGAAGTTGCGCTCCAGCTTGGTGCGGTAATCGGCGAAGTCCTTGACCGCGAACGGCTGGCCCGCGCCCATGAAGCGGTGGCCCTCGGTCACGTCGCCCGATTGGATACCGTCCACCTCGAACGGAATCACCGCCCCGTCGAACAGGGCCAGGATGCGCTTGATCGGCCGCACCCAGCGCAGGGTTCCCGTGCCCCAGCGCATCGACTTGGGCCATGGGAAGTGGCGGATGATATCGTCGACGCTCTCGGCCACAACCTCGGTGGTCGCGCGGCCCTTGCTGCTGATTTCGGCGAACCAGACGCCGTCGCGCTCGACCAGTTGGTCCTGCGTCAGGCCGGTCTTGCGCAGGAAGCCTTCCAGCGCCTGTGCGGGCGCCGAGGTCTTGGGCCCCTTCAGCTCTTCATTGCGGTCGGGCGTGGCGGCGGGCAGGCCGTCGATGACCAGCGTCAGGCGGCGCGGCCCGGCGTAGGTCGTCAGCGCGTCCCAGGACAGGCCCGCAGCCTTCAGACGGTCGGTCGCCATGCGCTCCAGGTCGCGCGCGGCGCCCTGTTGCATGCGGGCGGGGATTTCTTCTGAGAAGATTTCGAGGAGAAGCTGGGACATCAGGCGGTCGCCCGTTCGTGTTCGACTTGAGCGAGGGCGCAGGCTTTGCACAGGTCGCGGATGCGGCCGATGTAGCTCTGGCGTTCGGCGACGGCGATGGCGCCGCGGGCGTCCATCAGGTTGAACAGGTGCGAGGCCTTCAGCACCTGGTCATAGGCGGGCAGCACCAGCGGCTGGCCCTGCGGCCCCTTCATGGTCAGGAAGTGGGCGGCCTCGCGCTCCATGTCCTCGAAGCGGCGCTTCAGCGCGGCGACGTCATAGCCGTGGAAGTTGGCTTCCGACTGCTGGCGCTCGTTCTCCAGGAAGACCTCGCCGTAGGTCAGGCCCTCCTTGTTGAACTTCAGATCATAGACGTTGTCGACGCCCTGAACATACATGGCCAAACGCTCCAGCCCGTAAGTCAGCTCGCCCGAGACGACATCGACCTCGATGCCGCCGACGCCCTGGAAATAGGTGAACTGCGTCACCTCCATGCCGTCGCACCAGACCTCCCAGCCCAGCCCCCAGGCGCCGACGGTGGGGTTTTCCCAGTCGTCCTCGACGAAGCGGATGTCGTGCAGGCTGGGGTCGATGCCGATGGCGCGCAGGCTGTTGAGATACAGCTCCTGCAGGTTGTCGGGGTTCGGCTTCAGGATGACCTGATACTGGTAATAGTGCTGCAGCCGGTTGGGGTTCTCGCCATAGCGGCCGTCGCCGGGGCGGCGCGACGGCTGGACATAGGCGGCCTTCCACGGCTTCTTACCCAGCGCCCGCAGCACGGTGGCCGGGTGCAGGGTGCCGGCGCCGACCTCGATGTCATAGGGCTGCAAAATGGCGCAGCCCTGCTCGCTCCAATAGTGGTGCAGGGTCAGGATCAGGTCCTGAAACGATAGAGGTTCAGCAGCGGCCACGGTCGACATTTCGGTCCGATTTCGGGAGGCGCGGACCATAGGGCCGCCACGCTTCGCCAGCAAGGCGAGGCGGCGCAATCCTTCACCCTTCTGCAAGCGCCGATGCGCTAGAAGGCGCCCATGATGCAGCAACGGATCGATCAGATGCGCCGCCGGGCGGCGCGCTACATGGGCGTCAGGCCGGTGACGGTCGCGCCGGCGCGCGGGATTCTCAGCCTCAGCTTCGATGATTTCCCGGCCAGCGCCTGGACCGAGGCGGGGCCGATCCTGGCCGAACACGGGGTCCGGGCGACCTATTACGTCGCGGGCGGCCTGTGCGGCGGCAAGAACATCGGCAAGGCCCAGTTCGAGGTCGAGCACCTGCTGGCCGCGCATGATGCGGGGCATGAGATCGGCTGCCACACCTTCGACCACGTCAGCGCCCTGCGCCTGAGCCCCGCCGAACTGACGGACCAGTTGGCGCGCAACGCCGCCTGGGTCGCCGAGCGACTGGACGGCCACGTCATGACCACCTTCGCCTGGCCCTTCGGCGACGTGGCTTTAGGCGCCAAGGCGGTGATCGACGAGCGCTTCCTGCTGGGACGCGGCGTGCGCGACGGGGTCAACGCCGGACGCGCCGACCGGGCCAACCTTCAGGCCATCGGCCTGGAGTCCCGCCGCCTGCCCCACTACGACCTGGAGGCGCTGGTCGCCCGCGCGGCCAAGGCGCCCGGCTGGCTGATCGCCTATGGTCATGACGTCGAGAGCGCGCCCACCCCCTACGGCTGCACGCCCGAAGACCTGGACCGCCTGATCCGCCTGGCCAAGGCGGCGGGGCTGGAGATCCTGCCGGTCGGCGAGGCGTGGGAGCGCGTGAGCGGCGGCGCCAGCTCCGCTCATCACGCCTAAAGAAAAACGCCGCCGCCCGTTGAGGGCGACGGCGTCTGTCCGTCGGAATCGCCGGGACCGAAGCCCCGGCGTCCGCACTGATCAGAACCGGAAGCTGACGCGGCCGGTCAGGCGGTGATCCTTGTAGTCGTCGTTGAAGACGCCCGAGTAGCCGACCTCGATATTGGTCGACTTGTTGGCCTCGATGTTGAAGCCCAGGCCCGCCTGCAGCGCGCCCGAGTTCAGATCGGCGCCTTCGATGCGGAAGACCGGGCCGTCCGCGAAGGCCGCGTTGAACACGGGGCCGTCGCCGCTCAGGTCTTCGGTCCAGGCCAGGTGGCCCACAGCCGACAGCGCCGGACGGCCGTTGCCGCCCGCCAGATAGGTCTCGGTGCGCAGACCGGCCGTCAGCAGGTCCGAGGTCTGGGAGACCTGGCCCGACAGGGCCGCATCGCCGCCGCGCTCGACCACGTCCGCATCATACTCGACACGGGTGTAGTTCAGGTACGGCTCCAGAACCGTCGAGCCCATGACCGGCTTGCGCCAGGACACCTCGCCATAGGCCTGCCAGGCCTCGCCGTCGTAGCGGCCGGTCAGTTGCTCGTTGAAGCGGTTCAACGAGGCCGTCCGGTCGGTGCGGGTGCGCGAGTCCATCCAGGCGCCGCCCAGACGGAAGTCGAAGGCGCCCAGGCTGGCGGCGCCGTAGACGCCGATGTGCTGGGTCTTGACCTCACCCGTCGAGCTCAGGCGGTTGGCGCGGATTTCCGACTGGCTTTCACCAACCGCGACGCCGATGTGGGCGCGGCCGTTCAGCGTCTTCTCGACCCCGGCCAGATAGCCCGAAGTTTCGCTGCGGAAGCCGGCCAGTTCGCCGTTGTCCTGACGCCCGCTGCCGAAGACGCCCGAAGCCCAGACGGCGACGCCGCGACCGTCGGTCGCCTCCGTCGTGCCGTTGCGACCGCGCGTCAGCATGGCGTCGCGAATGAAGCGCGAGTCGCCCGTCGCCACGCCCGCCAGGGTCGCGTGGACCTCGCCCGTCAGGCTGTTCAGCGCGCCGCGCACATTGTCGAAGCTGCCGTCCAGGATGGCGTCTTCAAGGGCCGTGTTACGGCCTGCGGGCGCGTCCGGGATGATCGACGCGGTCATGACGTCCAGGGCGCCGCCGACGGCCCTCGTGTTCGGGGTGGTCCCGGTCGAGGCGATGGTCACATCGTTGCGGACCAGGGTCAGCTTCACGGTGTTGGCGTCATAGGTCAGGATCGGCTTCAGGAAGGCCAGATCGCTCTTGGCGCCGGTGAAGGTCCCGATCACGCCGCCCGCCGACTGCAGGATGTTCATGCGGGTGCGCAGATTCCATTCGCCTTGGTCTGCCTTGAGGATGACCTCGCCGCCTTCCAGCGTGGTCGCGCCCTCGACCGCCACCCGCGAATGCTGGGCCCCGTTCACGCTGGAGCGGATCCACAGATAGGAGCCGTCCTTGAACAGCAGGTCGTTGGCGATGGTCAGGGCGCCGAACGGATTGGCGGTATCGCCGGGCGACAGGACGCCGCCCTTCTCGACCACCACATCGGCCAGACGGCCCAGGCCGCCCAGCATCCCCAGCTCGGCCACGGTCGAGGTCGAGTTGATCAGGCTGCCGTTGACCGTCAGCAGGCCGCCCTCGACCCGCGTGGCGCCGGTGTAGTCGTTATGGCCCGTCAGGATCAGCTCGCCGCCGCCCTTCTTGACGATGCCGCCGATGTCGTCGGGGAAGGAGGCCAGGACCTCGGCCGAATAGCGGTCACGCGCATCGCCGATGTCGTTGCTCCACACGTCCACCGTGCCGACGCGGACATCGACGTCGCGCACGTCGCGCAGAGCCGTCGGCCCCTTGAGCGCGACCTCCATCTGCGGCGCCCCCCAGCCCGACATCAGGTCGACGCCCGGCGCGTCCAGGTCCAGCGAGCTGGACAGCAGGATGTCGCTGATCAGGGCCGTGTCGTACTCAGGGAAGTGCTCCATCAGCAGGGCCGCGAAGCCCGAAATGTTCGGCGCCGCCATCGAGGTGCCGGTGTAGGCCGCATAGTCCGGCCCGGTGTAGGTGATCAGGCTCTCCAGCCGCTGCATCAGCAGGGCGTTGGCCTGGGTCAGAACGTCGGATGAGAAGGCCGGCGTCAGGATGGCCATGTTGTTGGTCGAGGTCAGCAGGCTGGCGAGTACGTCGGTGAAGCCGTCCGGATCGCCCATCCGGCCGCCCGAGATCAGGGTGATGGCGACCGCATCCTCGGCCACCTGGCGACGCGCGGCGGCTTCATCGAACGGCAGGCCCGCAGCCTCGGCGGCGAACTTGGCGTTCAGATAGGTGTTCAGCGTTCCCAGGAAACGGTTGATGGCGGCGTTCTGAAGCGCCGCAACCGTCGTCGGCGTATACAGCGACATGTAATCTGTCGGCCGATACATGGCGACAATGGCGTTGAAGTCGAAATCAAACCCCGGCACCGCCGAGATGATCTGATGACCCGGACCGGCCACGCACCAGGTCGCGGTCTGGCCGCAGAAGCTGGTCGAAGGGCTGGGGGTCAGGGCGCCGGTATAGTTGGCGACGGACAGCCAGTTTGCGCGCAGGCGCGGGTCGAACATCGGCGTCGCCGCATCGATGCCGGCGTGCGCGCCATATCCGTTGCCCGCCGAGAAGACGACCAGGACGTCATTGTCGAGAACCGGCTTGTAGAAGTCGCCGTAGTTGCGGGCCAATGTCTGACGGACCAGCGCCTCGGACGCGTTGAAGGGCAGGCTGTTGGACGAGCCCCAGCTGTTGTTGATGATCCGCACCTCGCCCGTGGCGGCCAGATCAATGATGTTGGTCTGGGCGGTGCTGACGATGTCGCCGTTGATATAGACGTCGCGGAACCACAGGAAGTCGCCGGCGGCGAAGTTGGTCGTGGCCGAATAGATGTTGGCGCCGAAGGCGTTGCCGAACATCAGCTCGCCTTCCATGCGGCCGCCGCCGATAGTGCCTGCGACGTGGGTGCCATGACCTTCCCAGCCGCGCCGCGGATTGATGCGACCGTCGTTGCCGTAGTCGTCGGAGACGACGGTGTTCAGGCCCTTGATCTTGCCCGCCCCGCCGAACAGCGGGTGATCCATGTAGACGCCCGCGTCATTGACGCCGACGGTCAGGCCCTTGCCCGTCAGACCCAGGGCGTAGGCGTGCTCCAGACCCAGATAGGCCTTGGAATAGTCGATCGAGAATTGCGCATTTTCGCGCCAGGAGGCCAACGCCGCCTGATAATCGGCGGTGCGCGATCCGTCCGCCATATAGAAACCGCCTGCGGGCGGCGTGACCGGCGCCTGGGCGGAGGCGTCGCTGGCCCAGACAAGGGCCGATCCGGCGACTGCAACAAGAAGACCGGCCTTGAACGCGTTGATCATGGTTCCCCGCAATGGTGACTGCACAAAAAGGCGCGTCCGTCCCGATAGTCCCCTGACCGTCGATTCACGGCGCTCCCTCCACCTGCATTTGAGCCGGAAAGTTCCGACTACTGTCAATCACGGAACGGAGGTTCTTCTTCACGATGAGGATTTTACGATACGGCCACGCTTCGACTGTTTGAAATTAGAATTTTTCTCCGAACCCCGCTTTCTCGAGCGCCGTCAGCAAGCGAGCACGAGATTTCGTTCTCCTGCCCAGCCAAGAAATCCGGACATGGCGCGCCAAGATGTCGCACCTGATAGGTTGGGGTTTGCAGCCGCTCCGTCCTCAGATGAGGCCGTGCTGCGTCGCCCAACGGATCAGCGGCCTGCGCGGCCAGCACAGCAGCCAGGAGCAGGCGCTGTATTCGCCCGTCTCGATCATGGCGCGGCGCGTGGGCGAGGAGGCGGAGGCGCGCTCGTCGTGGATCTCGCCGCCGCCCTGATGGATCATGAAGGCCCCGTTGTTCACCGGCGTCGTCCGTAGATAGGTCAGGCGGGGGCTGATGGTCTTCAGCGGCGGATCGAAAAACCAGCTGGAGCCGATGACGCCCGCCAGTTCCGGCCGTGTCTGCAACAGAGCGGCGGCGGCGGCCCAGTTCCGCTCCCAGCCCGGCTCGTTGAAGTCCGACAGGTCGCGCGCCTCGGTGTGGGTCTCCAGCCAGGGCCGCCAGCCGCCCGCCTGGACCCAGGCGATCAGGGGGCCGGGTCCGCGTCCGCCCAGCATGTGCCGCACCACCAAACCGGGCCCGACGGGCGAAGACAGGTCCAGCATCTGGGTGTTGCTGCCCGGCACGCTGAGCGCCAGTGAGACGCGCACGTCCTTGGCCCAGAAGTCGGGGTCATACGTGTCCGCCCCGCTATCGAGATACGCCGCCAGCCGGTCCACATAGGTCGGATAGCCCGCCAGCACAGCCTGTGGCAGACGCTCGGCGGCGATGCGGCCGGGCAGTTCCAGCGCCCAGGCGGCGATCAGGCCGCGCCTCTGATCATCATTCACGCCGTCGCCCAGAATCCCGTCCACCGTCCGCGCAGGCAGGCCGAAATCCCAGTGAGGCGCGACCTCGGCGGCGGCGCGGGCCGCAGTGTCCTTGATCTCTTCGACGCGAGCGCGGTCGGCGGGCGACAGGCGCGCCAGGGCGCGGTCAAAGGCGGCGATCTGTTCAAGGGTGAGCTGGGTCATAGCCGTCAACTTGACCGCAGGGGCTGTAAATCCGGTTAAATTACCGAACGCGGCTCGATATCCGGCGCGCCCAACACCACCGGCCGCGACCACCAGCCCGGCCGATCAAGCGCGAAGGCCGCCTCGATCGCCGCCGCACGATCATCGAACAGGCCGAAGACCGTGGCTCCCGAGCCCGATATCCGCGTCAGGCGACAGTCTGGCGCAGCGTGCATGGCGGCCAGCGCCTCTGCGATCCCCGGCGTGACCGACAGGGCGGGCGCCTCCAGATCGTTCCTCTGCGCCGACAGCCAGTCGATGACAGAGGCGACCGACCAGTCGTCAGGGGACGGCGGCCGACCCGCCCCGGCGGCGGGCGCGGCGTCATAGGCGCGATAGACGGCGCCCGTCGGCGACGGCAGGCCGGGGTTCAGCAAAACGCCGTGCAGGGTCGGCAGGCGCAGCTCGTCTTCCAGCGCCTCGCCGACGCCAGAGGCCCAGGCCGGGCGAGCGCGCAGGCACATGGGGCCGTCCGCTCCGGCGGCGAGGGCGAGGCGTTCCAGTTCGTCTTCCGGCACATCGAGACCCAGCAGGCGCGCCGTCAAGCGCAGCGCCGCTCCCGCATCCGCCGAGCCTCCGCCTAACCCGGCGGCGATAGGCAGCCGCTTGTCCAGCGTGACCGCCACGGGCGGCGCGCCGATTCCGGCCGCTTCTCCTAACGCGAGCAAGGCCTTGATGATCAGGTTGTCGCCCTCCGCCTCCAGCCCGGCCGCGAACGGCCCTTCGACCGTCAGCGACAGGGCCTCGGCGCGACGCACGGTCACCCGGTCGCCGATATCGGCGAAGGCGGCCAGACTGACCAGCGGATGATAGCCGTCGGCCTGCACCGCTCCGACGTGCAGCAGCAGGTTGATCTTGGCGGGCGCCAGTCCGCTCAGGACGTCATCGCTCGGGGCGTCATCGCTCAGGGCGTCAGGGGTCGACATGGCGTCAGTCGGCCGCGCCGCCCGCAGAGCCCAGCCCCTTGTCCCCGGTCGGGTCCTGCCCCAGGCGATCGCGCAGCTTGGCCTCGACCTCGGCGCGGCGCTTGTCGTCAACCTCCAGCGTCAGAACGCGGTTCCACTGGAAGCCCGCCTCGCGCTGACGCCCGACCGCCCAATAGGCGTCGCCGAGATGGTCGTTGATCTCGGCGTTGGCGGGCTCCTTGTCGACGGCGCCCTCAAGATTGACCACCGCCGTCTCATACTGTCCCTGACGGAACTGGGCCCAGCCGAGCGAGTCCTGGATGTTGCCGTCCTTGGGGTCAGCGGCATGGGCGCGGGCGATCATGGCGGCGCCCTCCTCCACCCGCGTCCCCGTATCGACCCACAGATAGCCGAGATAGTTCAACAGGGTCGGATTGTCGGGCTGCATCTGCAGGGCGGCCCACAGCTCGGCCTCGGCCTCGGTGTCCCGATCCAGCGATTCATAGGCGGCGCCGCGCAGGAAATGAACCTCGAAGCCCTGATCCTCAGTATTCAGCAGAGGGCCGTTCAGAAGCTCCAGCGCTTCCTCGTGCCGCTGCATCTGCAACAGCTGGCTGGCCAACATATAGGCCACCGCCGCCTCTTCGGGCCGCACCGAAGCCGCGCGCTGCAGCTCGATCAGGGCCTCGTCGTCACGGTCGGCCTTGGCCAGGCTGATGGCCATCTGCACACGTGCGGCGGCGTAGGTCGCGGGCGACGCCGCGCTGACCTCGGCCAGAGCTGCCCGGCCCGCAGGCTCGATCCCGCCCTGGATCAGGGTCTGGCCGATCAGCAGTTGGGTGTTGTCGCTGGGCGCCAGGTTCTGGGCCAGACGCAGATAGACGGCGCCGAACTCATGGGCGCGCTGGGCGATCATCTGATCGGCGGCGGTGCGCAGCGCCTGGGCGGCGCCCTCCCGGTAGTTCAGCAAGGCGGGCGGCCGGGCCTTGGACAACACCCGTGCGCGCCCCTCCATGACCCGACGGTCGGCGGTGCGGGCGGTGACGGCGGCGTCATACTGAACCAGAGCCTCGTCCCGGCGGCCGCGCCGCTCCAGGAACTCGCCATAGGGCAGACGGAACAGGGCGCCGGCCAGGGCGTGGCTGGTCAGGTCGCGCCATTCGGCGTCGGCCTCGGCATAGCGACGGCGCTGCTCCAGCAGGCGTGCGCGATTACCCCGCGCCACAAGATTGCTGACCGGGTCGAAATCGGCCGGAGGCATGGCCAGGGCGCGATCCCAGTCCCCGGCCGCAGCGGCGATCCAGGCCTGGACATAGAAACCGGCGCGGTCGTGCGGCTCGCCCACAGGGGCGGCGATCAACAGGGCGTTGGCCCGGCGCGGATCATTCCGGGCATAGGCCTGCACAGCCTGAACCAGTCGCCCCGCCTGAACGATGACCGGCGAGACCTCGGGATCGGTCGGCGCGATACGCCCCGCTTCATTCAGGTCGCCCGCCAGAAGGGCGGCGGTGAAGGCCTGTTCGCGCACGCGCGGCTGCTCGGGCGTCAGGGCGTAGACGCGGGCCAGATAGTCGGCGCCGGTCGCGCTCTCGCCGCTGGTCAGGGCGTTGCGGCCCGCCAGATAGAGGCCGAAGGCGCTGTTCCGATGGGCGTCCAGCGGTATGGGCGACCATTCGGCGGGAATGGGCGCGATCTTGGGCTCTTCAGGCGTTTCCGGTTCATCGGCGATGATGATGTGCGGAACCGGGTCGCCGTTCGGCTCGGTGTGGGTCTCTATATCCTGAGAGGGGGCGTCCTGAGAGGGGGCGTCGGGCGCGGGTTCCGGCGCCGCCTCCTGCGCCAGCACGGGTGCGGCCAGCGACAGCGCAAGGGCGGAGGCCGCCAGAAACAGGACAGGGCGAGAAGAGACGAAACGCATGGCCGGACCCTTCACGCTTTCCCTTTCGCCCGCAAGATCATGTGAATGAAAAGCAGAGCAACGCCTCTCCCTCCCCTTCATGGGGAGGGTGGTCGAAGCGAAGCGGAGACCGGGTGGGGAGGGCCAGGTGATCCTTGGCGCCGCGCTTGATTTGCCTTGCCGCCCCCACCCGGCTTCGCCTTACAGGCTCAGCCACCCTCCCCATGAAGGGGAGGGAGAAGCGCTGGCTTACATGTTCGGATAGTTCGGGCCGCCGCCGCCTTCGGGGGTGGTCCAGACGATATTCTGCGACGGGTCCTTGATGTCGCAGGTTTTGCAGTGGACGCAGTTCTGGGCGTTGATGACGAAGCGTGGATCAGCGCGGTTCGCCTCGTCCGCATAGACGACTTCGTACACGCCCGCCGGGCAATACAGCCGCGCCGGTTCGCCATACTTCGGCAGGTTGACGTTGATCGGCACCGACGGGTCCAGCAGCTTCAGGTGGGCGGGCTGGTCTTCGGCGTGGTTGGTGTTGGAGATGAAGACGCTCGACAGCTTGTCGAACGACAGCTTCCCGTCCGGCTTGGGATAGGCGATCGGCTTGTGTTGCGAGGCGGGCTCGGTCGAGGCCGCGTCGGTCTTGCCGTGCTTCATCGTGCCGAAGAAGGAGAAGCCGCCGGTCAGGTGGTTGACCCACAGGTCGAACATGCCGACCGCACCGCCCATCATGGTGCCCAGCTTGGACAGCATCGGCTTGGCGTTACGGACGACCTTCAGCTCCTTGTAGACCCACGAGGCCTTATAGGCCGCTTCATAGGCCTCCAGCACATCGCCCGAACGGCCCGCGATCACGGCCTCATAGGCGGCGTCGGCGGCCAGCATGCCGGTCTTCATGGCGTTGTGACTGCCCTTGATGCGCGGCACGTTCACGAAGCCCGCCGAACAGCCGATCAGGGCGCCGCCGGGGAAGGCCAGCTTGGGCACCGACTGGAAGCCGCCCTCGGTGATGGCGCGGGCGCCGTAAGAGACGCGCGTGCCGCCCTCCAGATGTTCGGCGATCGAAGGGTGGTGCTTGAACTGCTGGAACTCGTCGAACGGCGACAGGAAGGGGTTCTTGTAGTTCAGGTGGACGACGAAGCCGACGGACACATAGCGGTCGCCGAAGTGATACAGGAAGGAGCCGCCGCCCGTCTTATCGTCCAGCGGCCAGCCGGTCGTGTGCTGCACCAGGCCGGGCTGGTGCTTCTCGGCCGGGATCTGCCACAGCTCCTTCAGGCCGATGCCGAACTTCTGGGGATCGGCGGCGTCGCACAGGTTGTGGCGGGCCATGATGGTCTTGGCCAGCGAGCCGCGCACGCCCTCGGCGATGAAGACGTATTTGCCGTGCAGTTCGAGGCCGGGCTGGAAGTCGCCGGTCGGCTTGCCCTCGCGGTCGATGCCGAAGACGCCCGCGACGACGCCCTTCACCCGGCCGGTCTCTTCCTCCCAGACCACGTGGCTGGCGGCCATGCCGGGATAGACTTCGACGCCCAGCGCCTCGGCCTGCTCGGCCAGCCAGCGCGCGACATTGCCCAGCGAGGCGATGTAGCAGCCGTCGTTGTGCATGAAGGGCGGCAGGGCGAACATCGGCAGGGACGCCTGCCCCTGCGGGCCCAGCACCAGGAACTTGTCCTTGATGACGGGCGTCTCCAGCGGAGCGCCGCGCTCCTTCCAGTCAGGGAAGAGTTCGTTCAGCGCCTTGGGGTCGATGACGGCGCCCGACAGGACGTGGCCGCCGATCTCGGCCGACTTCTCCAGCACGGCGACGGAGATCTCCTTGCCGTCCTTCTCAGCCCGCTGCTTCAGGCGAATGGCGGCGGACAGGCCGGCGGGGCCGCCGCCGACGATGACGACGTCATACTCCATGACCTCCCGCTCGGCGCCGACCAGGGCCTCCAGCGGGGGCAGGTTGTCGATGACGGCTTCCTGCCATGCGTTCTTGGCGCCGCCTTCGATCATTTCCTCGGCCATGTCCCCTCAATCCTCATTGTCGTCGTGGTTATTCGCCTTATCGGGAGGTGACGCGGGGGCGGTCAAGGCCTATTGCCTAGGGTCCTATGAACGCCCCCTCCCTCGACATGGCTGCCGCAGAGGCCCTGTTCGCCTTCTGGCGCGACGCGGGCGTGGACGCCTGCTTCGAGGACGAGCCGGTCGACCGGACGATCTTCGTCGCTCCGGTCGCGGCCAAGGGCCCCGCCACGATCACGCCTCTGCGCGCGCCCGGCGCGGCGCCGTCCGTCGATGAGGCGGCGGCCGAGGCGCGTCGTCTGGCGGCGGGGGCGTCGACGCTGGACGAACTGGCTGAAGCCATCGCCGCCTTCGAGGGCTGCCCCCTGCGCGCCATGGGCGCCCGTCAGGCCGTGTTCGCGCGCGGCAATCCGCAAGGGTCGCTGATGATCATCGGCGAAGGCCCCGGCGCCGAGGAAGACGTGCGCGGCCAGCCCTTCGTCGGTCAGGCCGGACAGCTTCTGGACCGCATCCTGACGGCGGCGAGCCTGCTGGACGAGGCCTTCATCACCAACACCGTCTTCTGGAAGACGCCCGGAAACCGCGCCCCGACGCCCCAGGAACAGGCCGCCTGCGCCCCCTTCGTCGAGCGCGCCGCGACCCTGCTGAAGCCCAAGGCGGTGCTGCTGGTCGGGGCGTCAGCGGCCAAGGCCGTGCTGAAGACCGACGACGGCATCATGCGGATGCGCGGGCAATGGCGCGAATGGCTGCCCGAGGGCGGAATCGCCGCGCCGACGATGGCGACTCTTCACCCCGCCTTCCTGTTGCGCCAACCCCAGGCCAAGGGTCTGGTTTGGAAGGATATTCTCGATTTGTCCGTCCGTCTGCGAAGCGAAGTGGTTGAGCCGGGCGCCTGATTCAGGCATCCTGCCCCCTTGGAGACCAGTCCGCAGAGCGTCGTAGAATCCCGAATCGAGACGGGGCCGACGCCGACGAAGGGGGCCGCCGCGTCATGTATTCTTTCCGCCGGACGCGTCGTGCGTCTCTGTTCGCCTTCGCCCTGTGCGCCGTCGTTGCAGGCGCCGCCTCTGCCGAGGATGCGGATTCTTCCCGCCCCTATGTCGCGACGGCGGCTGTCGCTGAGGCCTCGCCGACGGCGCTGAGCAGCGAGGACCGCCTCAGCTACACCACCGCCTTCGACGCCCTGCGTCGCGGCGATCTGGAGCTGGCCCGCAACTCGGCGCGTCAGGCCAAGGATCGCGTCCTACTGGGTCAGGTCGAGTTCGAGCGCCTGTTCCACCCGAGCCACGTGGCCAACTATGACGAGCTGGCGGCCTGGCTTGAGACCTATTCCGATCTGCCGATGGCCAATCGGGTCTATACGCTGGCCATGCGGCGCCTGCCGGACGGCGCGGCCGAGCCCAAGCGCCCCGGCGGCCTTCTGACCCGTACCTGGGCCAGTCTGACCAATCCCGGCGACGGCGGCGTCAACGATCCCGCCAAGGCCGCGCGCGTGGCCCTGAACAACGACGACCTGCCCGGCGCCTATGAAATGGGTCAGCAGATCGGCGACTGGTGGACGGCCGGTCTGGCCGCCTGGCGGATGGATCAGCACGCCGAGGCATTCCGCGCCTTTGAACATGTGGCTCAGGATCCGACCGAGGATCCCTGGGTGCGCTCGGGCGGCGCCTTCTGGGCGGCGCGGGCGGCGGGTCAGTCGGGCCGCCAGGAGCGCGTCGTCGAATACCTGCGCCAGGCCGCGCGCTGGCCGGCCACCTTCTATGGACAGATCGCCCTGCATCAGCTGGGCGAGGAGCCTGTAATCGAGAATATGGGGCCGCGCCCCTATGAGGCGACGCTGCAACGCGCCTCCCTGACGCCCGAGCCCCTCGGCGTCGATACGCGCGCGCTCAACGCCTTCATCCAGTCCGACGAGGACGCCCGCCGCACGGTGGCCCTGTACGAGGTCGGTCGCCGCAGCGACGCCGAACTGGCCGCCCGCAACGGTCTGCGCGCCGCCAGCGGCGACAACGCGGCCCGCCAGATGTGGGCCGGTCTCTATCGTCTGGTTTCCTCAGGCCGCGCCGCCCAGTCCGAGGCCAGCCGCATCGACGCCATCCGCTACCCGATGCCTGAACTGCAGCCGATGGGCGGTTTCACCATCGAGAAGGCCCTCGTCTACGCCATCGCGCGCAAAGAGACAGACTTCAACGCCAACGCCCGCTCAGGCGCTGGGGCCTATGGGCTGATGCAGGTGATGCCGACCACCGCCGCCCACATGACCGGGGACCAGGGCTATGTCCGCACGCCCCAGCGCCTGCTGGACCCGGCGGTGAACATGAAGCTGGGCCAGGACTATGTGAACCGCCTGTTCCAGATCGAGTCCTTTCAGGGCGACCTGCTGAAGACGGTAGCCTCCTACAACGCCGGACCGGGGCCGATGCTGGCGGCGATCCGCAAGCTGGGCGCCGACGCCGACCCCCTGCTGCTGATCGAGACCATCGACGTGCCCCAGGCCCGCGAATACGTCGAAAAGGTCGTCGCGGCCTATTGGATCTATCAGCGGATGATGGGCGCGCCGGTCAAGACGCTGGAAGCCCTGGCCGCGGGCGCGCGCGCCGTGCCGATCCGCCTCGACTACGTCCCGCCCGCCCCGGCGCCGCTACAGGTGGCCGAGGCGGTGCTGGGCGGCGGCTCGCTCTGACGCGAGCCTCGACACATCCGCGCCGGCCACCCTATTGGCTGGAGGCGAGCTTCAGCACGACCAGGCCGCTGACGATCAACACGGCGCCGAGAACGCGCATCGGCGTGATCGGCTCGCCCAGCACGGCGATGCCGACCACGAAGGCTCCCACCGCGCCGATGCCGGTCCAGATCACATAGGCCGTGCCCAAGGGCAGGGTCTTCATCGCGATCGACAGCAGACCGAAGCTGACGATCATGAAGCCGATGGTGCCGATGGTCGGCCACGGCCTGGTGAAGCCCTCCGACATCTTCATCAGGAAGGCCCAGACGATCTCGAACAGACCGGCGAGCAGAAGGAAAATCCAGGCCATGACAGTCTCCCTTGCATGGCGTGCCGGGTCGTCCCAGCGTCATGCCCATAATGGGAGAGGTCGTCCTCTGAGCGCGCTCTATCTGGGACAGGGCGCTGGCCAGTCAAGATTTTCACGCTGCAGAATGCCGATCCGCGCGGAAGTGATGCCCAAAAGCCTCCACTTCGATCCGGCCAACCTTGACTCCCGGCCCCTTGCGAACGACACGACGCGTCCATGATCACGCGCTATTCCCGCCCCGACGCCGTCGCCATCTGGTCGCAAGAGACCAAGTACAAGATCTGGTTCGAGATCGAAGCCCACGCCGCCACGAAAATGGCCGAGCTGGGCGTCATTCCGACCGAGGCCGCGCAGGCCATCTGGACCAAGGGCAAGGACGCGACCTTCGACGCCGACCGCATCGACGAGATCGAAAGCGTCACCAAGCATGACGTCATCGCCTTCCTGACGCATGTGGCCGAGATCGTCGGCGACGAGGCCCGCTTCCTGCACCAGGGCATGACGTCTTCGGACGTGCTGGACACCTGTTTCGCGGTGCAGCTGGCGCGCTCGACCGACCTGCTGCTGGGCGGCGTCGACCGGGTGCTGGCCGCGCTGGAAAAGCGCGCCAAGGAACACAAATACACCCCGACCGTGGGCCGCTCGCACGGCATCCACGCCGAGCCCGTCACCTTCGGCCTGAAGCTGGCCGGCTATCACGCCGAGTTCCAGCGCGCCAAACGCCGCCTGATCACGGCGCGTGAAGAGATCGCCACCTGCGCCATCTCGGGGGCCGTCGGCACCTTCGCCAACGTCGATCCGGCGGTCGAACAATACGTCGCCGACCAGATGGGCCTCAGCGTCGAGCCGGTCTCGACCCAGGTCATCCCGCGCGATCGTCACGCCGCCTATTTCGCCGCCCTCGGCGTCGTCGCCTCCTCGGTCGAACGTCTGGCCGTCGAAATCCGCCACCTGCAGCGCACCGAAGTGCTGGAAGCCGAAGAATTCTTCGACAAGGGTCAGAAGGGCTCGTCGGCCATGCCGCACAAGCGCAACCCGATCCTGACCGAGAACCTGACCGGCCTCGCCCGTCTGGTCCGCTCGGCCGTGACCCCGGCGATGGAGAACGTCGCCCTGTGGCACGAGCGGGACATCAGCCATTCCTCGGTCGAGCGCGGCATCGGCCCGGACGCCACCATCCATCTGGATTTCGCCCTGCACCGTCTGGCCGGCGTGATCGAGCGCCTGAACGTCTACCCTGAGAACATGCAGAAGAACCTCGACCGCCTGGGCGGCCTGGTCTTCTCGCAACGGGTCATGCTGGCCCTGACCCAGGCGGGCGTGTCGCGCGAAGACGCCTATGCGGCGGTTCAGGAGAACGCCATGAAGGTCTGGCGCGGCGAGGGCGTCTTCATCGACTTCCTGAAGGCCGACGCCCGCGTCACCCTGCCCCACGACGAGTTGGAGGCCCTGTTCGACCTCGGCTACCACACCAAGAACGTGGACGTGATCTTCGCAAGGGTATTCGGCGAGGGCTGATCGCTTGACCGTGCCCCGCCGGGTCGGTTTTGCGCCTGTCGTTGACGAACGCACACGCGTTCTCATTCTCGGCAGTCTGCCCGGCGACGCCTCGCTGAGCGCGGGTCAATACTACGCCCACCCGCGCAACGCCTTCTGGCGGCTGATGGAGGCCTTGCTCGGCATACCGCTGGCCGCCCTGCCCTATGCATCCCGGCTGGAGGCCCTCCTGATGCATGGCGTCGGGCTGTGGGACGTGATCGCCTCGGCTGAACGTCGAGGCAGTCTGGACGCCGCCATACGCAACCCCGAAGCCGCCGACCTGATCGCCCTCACGGCGCGTCTCCCGGCCTTGAGAGCCGTCGCCTTCAATGGCGGAACGGCGGCGCGCGCGGGGCGACGCCTCCTGGAGGGCGCGACCACTGCCGCCCTGCTCGACCTGCCCTCCTCCAGCCCCGCCCACGCCCGGCCCTTTGATGAAAAACGGGCGCGATGGTCGGTTTTGAGCCCCTATCTGGTCGCCGCCGACAGGTGATCGGCCCGACCTCCGTTCACGGATCGCGCCGGAAAATTTGATCTCGCGCGCATCCTTTTCGGGCGCTGAACCGTAATCCCTTCCGACGCGGGCGCCGCCCGTTCACCGAAGGAGAGAAGCCATGACGACTTATCGCACCGCCACGCTCGCGGCTGTTTCGAGCTTCGCCCTGCTGGCGCTAGCCGCCTGCGGCCAGAACGACGCCAGGAAGGAGCCCGCCCCGGTCGAGACGCCAGCCCCGACCGTCGCCCCCGCCACGACCGAGCCCATGATCGGCGGCGTAGCGATGAATCCGTCCGACAATCTGGTCGCCAATGCGTCCAAGGCGCCGAACCTGACCACCCTGGTCAGCGCCTTGCAGGCCGCAGGCCTGACCGAGCGGCTGCAGGGCCCCGGCCCCTTCACCGTCTTCGCTCCGGATAACGCCGCCTTCGAGAAGGTTCCGGCCGCAACGCGCGAAGGTCTGATGCAGCCGGCGCAGAAGGCGGCCCTGACCAAGCTGCTGACCTATCATGTCGTGCCCGGCCGCGTGACGGCCGCCGACCTCGCCGCCCAGGCTCAGGCCAACGGCGGGACGGCCACCCTCACCACCGTCCAGGGCGAGAAGCTGACCGCCAAGGACATGGGCGGCGGCAAGTGGGAGATCACCGACGCCAAGGGCGGCAAGGCCATGGTCACACAGGCCGATGTGGCCCAGTCCAACGGCGTGGTCCACGTCATCGACACGGTGCTGATGCCGAAGTAAGGCCGCGAAATGAAAGAAGGGCCGCGACCTTGCCGGTCGCGGCCCTTCTGCATTCCCATCGCGGGGAAGAAAATTATTCGCCGGCGCGGATCTGTTCGCGGGCGATCGAGGCCAGTTCGTCCATCTTGGAGCGCAGCTCGCCCTCGGACACCGTCAGGCCCGAGCCCTTGAAGTCGCCGGCGACCTTGCGGAAGACGTCTTCCTCGCCCGGCTGCTCGAAGTCGGCGCGGACCACGGCGGCGGCGTACTGCTCGGCGCTTTCGGTCGACAGGCCCATCTTCTCGGCCGCCCACAGGCCCAGCATCTTGTTGCGACGCGCGATGGCCTTGAATTCCTGTTCCTGATCGAGGGCGTACTTGGCCTCGAAGGCCTGTTCCCGATCGTCGAAGGTCGTCATGCGCGTCGTAACTCCAGTCACGGGCTAGTCTCGCCCGCAAACGGCTCTATGGCCCCCGGCGCGAGCGAACGCAACCAGACTTCGGTCGCGGATGCTGACGCAGGGTCGCTTCAGGATATTTGTGTCACAGACGCCCTTCGGTTAAAGGGCGCGTGGCTCTGTTATAGCCGCCGTCGATTCAGGATCGCGCCGCCCCGACCTTCGGGCCGCGCGTTTTTCGTTTTGCGGCCATCTGTTTTTCTTCCCGTCCGGGACCCGATGATGAACACCAAGCGCAAGAAGCTCTACGAGGGCAAGGCCAAGATCCTGTACGAGGGGCCTGAGCCGGGCACGCTGATCCAGTATTTCAAGGACGATGCGACCGCCTTCAACGCCCAGAAAAAGGCGACGCTTGAAGGCAAGGGCGTCATCAACAACCGCATCAGCGAATTCATCATGTCGCGCCTGAACTCGATCGGCGTGACCAATCACTTCATCAAGCGTCTGAACCTGCGCGAGCAGCTGATCCGCGAAGTCGAGATCATCCCGCTGGAAGTGGTCTGCCGCAACGTCGTCGCCGGTTCGCTGGCCCAGCGCCTGGGCCAGGAAGAGGGCACGCCCCTGCCCCGTTCGATCATCGAATTCTATTATAAGAAGGATGAGCTGAACGATCCGATGGTGACCGAAGAGCACATCACGGCGTTCAACTGGGCCTCGACGCAGGAACTGGACGACATCCTGGCCATGACGGTGCGGGTGAACGACTATCTGTGCGGCATGTTCGGCGCCGTCGGCATCACCCTGGTGGACTTCAAGATCGAGTTCGGCCGCGTGTGGGAGAACGACTTCAGCCGCGTCATCCTGGCCGACGAAATCAGCCCCGACTCGTGCCGCCTGTGGGATTCGACCACGGGCGAGAAGCTGGACAAGGACCGCTTCCGCCGCGACATGGGCGACGTCATCGAAAGCTACACCGAGGTGGCCCGCCGCCTCGGCATCATGAAGGACATGCCGACCGTGATTCAGGGAGGGCTGCATTAATGGCCAAGGTTAAAGTTCACGTCTTCCTCAAGCCCGGCGTTCTGGACGTTCAGGGCAAGGCCGTCGAAGGCGCCCTGCAGGGTCTGGGCTGGGCCGGCGTCTCAGGCGCCCGCGTCGGCAAGCTGATCGAGTTCGACCTCGACGACGCCGTCGCCGACAAGGAGGCCGAGGTGAAGCGCATGTGCGAGACCCTGCTGGCCAATACGGTCATCGAAAGCTACCGGATCGAAGTCGCCTGACATGATCCTGCGGCCTGAAACCGAAACGGATCGGGCCGCGATCCGCGCACTGACGGCGGCGGCCTTCGACGGCCATCCGCACAGCGACGGCTCAGAACCGCGCATTATCGACGCCCTGCGCGAGGCCGACGCGCTGACGCTGTCGCTGGTCGCCGAGGTCGATGGCCAGGTCGTCGGACACGCCGCCTTTTCCCCTGTTCAATGGCCCGGCGAGGGAGACTGGTTCGGCCTCGGCCCGGTATCCGTCGCGCCCGATCGCCAGAACCAGGGCATAGGCCGTCAACTGATTGAAGCGGGCCTCGCCGACCTGCGCCGAGGCTGCGCGCGCGGCTGCGTCGTCATGGGCGATCCCGCCTATTACAGCCGCTTCGGCTTCGTTCAGGACCCGCGCCTGACCTATCCCGGCCCGCCGCCCGAATACTTCATGGCGCTGGGCTTCGGTCTCATCGAAGGGTCGGGCCACGTCCGCTACCATCCTGCTTTCGGCTAAGGCTTAGCCGCACAGATAGTCCCGGCTCAGCGGCACGGCCGTCTGTTTCTTTGTCAGTTGCAGCTGGAAGACCATGTGGCCCAGTTCGCGGAAGGCGACCTCGCTGCAGGCCAGATAGAATTCCCACATCCGGCAGAAGCGCTCGTCATACATGGCCCGCGCCTCGCCGCGTCGGGCCAGGAACCGCTCACGCCAATGCCGCAGCGTTTCGGCGTAGTGCAGGCGCAAGATTTCCATGTCCGTGACCCACAACCCCGCGCGCTCGATGGCGGGCAGAACTTCCGACAAGGCGGGGATATAGCCGCCGGGGAAGATATATTTGCGGATCCACGGCTGGGTGCGGTTCGGCGGCGAGTTACGGCCGATGGCGTGGATCACCGCCACCCCGTCGTCGTCCAGCAGGCGGGCGACGGTGTCGAAATACTCCTGATAGTTCGGCACGCCGACATGCTCGAACATGCCCACCGAGATGATGCGGTCGAAGGTCTGGTCCAGGTCGCGGTAATCCTGAAGCCTGAAGTCGGCCCGGTCCGTGACGCCCAGCGCCGTCGCCCGTTCATTGGCCGTGCGGTGCTGTTCGGTGGACAGGGTGACGCCGGTCACGTGCGCGCCGCGCTCGACCATCGACAGGCCCAGCCCGCCCCAGCCGGCGCCGATGTCCAGGGCGGTGTGGCCCGGCTCCAACAACAGCTTGTCGATCAGGCGGCGCTTCTTGGCGACCTGGGCCTGTTCCAGACTGGCGTCCGGCGTCTCGAAGAAGGCGCAGGAATATTGCAGGTCCTCGTCCAGAAACAGGCGATAGAAATCGACCGTCAGATCGTAATGGTGGTGGACGTTGCTGCGCGCATGCAGGCGGTCGTTGGCCTGTTCCGCCCCTCGCCGGATGCGCTGCATCCAGTTGAGCTTCGGCGAACGCGGTCGCAGCGCCATCTGCGAAGTCGTCAATTGCAGGAAGTCGTAGACGCTGCCGCCCTCGATCCGGAACGTCCCGTCCATGAAGGCCTCGCCCAGGGCGAGGTCAGGGTTGGCGGCGATGGCGACCGCCGCCTTCATGTCCGTCAGCACGGCCGTCAGCTCCGGCTCGCCCGGACCTGCCGTCAGTTCCCGACCGTCCGGAAGACGCACCCGGATCGCCCGCGTCTGAAAGGTTCGGTCCAACAGGGCTTGCAGCATCCCGTTCCTCCGCTCATCAAGACAGCTTGACCTTAGCTAGGGACAGAATGTCGCGACGCAACGTCCGTGGCGAGTCTTCCGTTAGCTCAAAGATCGAATTCGCCGCCAAAGGGAGAGCGCCGCCATGAGCTTCACCGTCACTTCGACCGATTTTTCCGACGGAGGCGTCCTGCCCGACGCCCAGGTCAAGGCGTTCGGAAACACCTCGCCGCAACTGTCTTGGTCCGGCGCTCCGGAAGGAACCAAGAGCTTCGCCGTCACCTGCTATGACCCCGACGCCCCGACGGGTTCGGGCTTCTGGCACTGGACGGTCGCCAACCTGCCCGCCGATGTCACCGAACTGGCGGCGGGCGCGGGCGCCGTCGGCGGCGCTGGGCTGCCTGAAGGCGCCGTTCAGGGCCGCACCGACTATGGCGAGCCGGGCTTCGGCGGCGCCGCCCCGCCCCCCGGCCACGGCCCGCATCGCTACATCTTCACCGTCTTCGCCGTCGACGTGGAGCGGCTGGACGTGACGGAAGACAACTCGGGCGCCGTCTTCGGCTTCAACCTGCATTTCCACACCCTGGCCAAGGCGTCGATCACGGCGACCTACGAAAACCGGGGCTGAGCCTCGGCTGAGACCTCGACACAAAGCGTGATCGTCTCTGTGACGCCGCCCCGGTTGATGCCCTGGGCGGCGTCCCTATTTTGCAGCGCAACCTCTCCCTGCTGCATCGCGACACTCCATGCCCCCTGCCGACGCTCCCTGCATCGACAATCCCGCCTGCGCTGCGCCGGACAGTGGGATCGAGCGCGTGGCGGAACCGGGCAAGGCGGCGCTGGTGCTGCTGGCGCTGGCCATGGGCGGCTTCGCCATCGGCGTGACCGAGTTCGCCGCCATGAGCGTCCTGCCCGATTTCGCGGCGGGACTGGGCGTCAGCGAGCCGAAAGCCGGCCATGTCATCAGCGCCTATGCCGCGGGCGTGGTGATCGGGGCGCCGATTCTGGCCGTGTTGGGCGCGCGCCTGCCGCGCTGGCTGCTGCTAATCGGCTTCATGGCCCTGTTCGCCGTCGGCAACGCCCTGAGCGCCATCGCCCCGACCTATGAGTGGATGCTGGCCTTCCGCTTCCTCAGCGGCATTCCGCACGGCGCCTATTTCGGCGTGGCGGCGCTGGTGGCGGCGTCGCTGGTTCCGCTGCGGTTGAGGACCCGTGCGGTCTCGACCATCCTGCTGGGCCTGACCGTCGCCACCGTGATCGGGGTGCCGGTCGCCAACGCCGTCAGCCACCATTTCGGCTGGCGCTGGACCTTCGCCATCGTCAGCGTTCTGGCGGTGCTGACCATGGCGCTGGTCGCTCTGTTCGCGCCGCGCGATCCGGCCCACCCTGACGCCAGCCCCTGGCGCGAACTGGGGGCCCTGAAGCGCGGTCAGGTGTGGCTGACGCTGGGCGTGGGCGCCGTCGGCTTCGGCGGCATGTTCGCGGTCTACGCCTATCTGGCCTCGACGCTGAAGGCGGTGACGGGCGTGGGGCCGGAAGTCATGCCGTGGGTCTTCGCCCTGTTCGGCTTAGGGATGATGGCGGGCAATCTGCTGGGCGCCTGGGCCGCCGACCGCTTCGGCATGCTGGCGGCCGGCGGCCTGTTGCTGTGGAGCGCGGCGGCGCTGGCGCTGTATCCCTTCGCCGCGCCCCATCTGTGGGCGGTGATGATCGTCGTGCTGCTGATCGGCGGCGGCGGCGGGCTGGGCTCGGTGTTGCAGACCCGGCTGATGGACGTGGCCGGCGACGCCCAGACTCTGGCCGCCGCCCTGAACCACTCAGCCTTCAACACCGCCAACGCCATCGGCCCCCTGCTGGGCGGCATGGCGGTAGCGGCGGGCTGGGGCTGGACCTCGACCGGCTGGGTCGGCGTCGCCCTGTCGCTGGGCGGTTTCGCGGTCTGGGTCGTCGCCTGGGCGACGGGCCGCAAGGCGCCGCAAAGCGACGCCTGACATTCGTCACGAAGGGTGCTAGGAGGCCCGGCCATGAGCGCAGCCGTCATTGTATTCCCCGGTTCCAACTGCGATCGCGACTGCAAGGTCGCCGTCGAACGTTCCACTGGCGAACAGGTCCAGATGGTCTGGCATGCCGAGACCGAACTGCCCAAGGGCCTCGATCTGATCGTGCTGCCGGGCGGCTTCTCCTATGGCGACTATCTGCGCTGCGGCGCGATGGCGGCCCAGGCCCCGATCATGCAGGCGGTCAAGAAGGCCGCCGACGACGGCGTCACCGTGGTCGGCATCTGCAACGGCTTCCAGGTCCTGTGCGAAGCCGGGATGCTGCCGGGCGCCCTGATGCGCAACAGCAGCCTGAAATACATCTGCAAGCCCATCAGCATCACCGTCGCCAACGCCCAGACCCGCTTCACCTCGGGCTATCAGGGCCAGCGCGAGATCGTCATGACCCAGGGCAACGCTGACGGGAACTATTACGCCGACGAAGAAACGCTGAAGCGCATCGAGGGCGAGGGTCAGGTCGTCTTCCGCTACGTCGACAACCCCAACGGCTCGGTCGGCGACATCGCGGGCCTGCAGAACGAGCGCGGCAATGTGTTGGGCATGATGCCCCACCCGGACCGTGCGTTCGAAGCCGAACTGGGCAGCGCCGACGGCGCCATCCTGTTCCAGAGCATCTACGCGGCGGTTTAAACGCCCAGCTTGGGCGCCGCCGCGCCGCTGGCGTCGATCGTGGCGAACAGGGCGCGGATCAGGTCCTGTTCCTCGGCGGTGATCTCGGGCTTCCAGACATCGAAGATCAGGATGGTGCGGTCCTGATCGCTGTCGTTGGCGGCCTCGTGCTCGATGGTATCGTCGAAAGCCCAGGCCTCGCCCGCCCTCCACTGGCGTTCCTCGCCGCCGACGCGGAACCAGCAATCCGGCGGCACGACCAACGGCAGGTGACAGATCAGCCGCGTGTTGATCAGGCCGTGGTGCGGCGGGATCGTCGCGCCCGCCTGCAGCTTCGAGAACAGGATCGACGGCGAGCGGCCGGGAATGCGGCACAGAGGCGCCGCCGCCAGCGCCTTCATCGTCTGCGGGCAGCGCTCCGCGATCTCAGGAACCTCGACCCCGTCCTTCCACAGGAAGACCGCGCTCCAGGCGTCATTGCCCAGCAGGCCCGCCTGATCGTTGCGGGGACGGTTGGCCCGATCCTCGATATAGGGTGCGAACAGCGCCGGTTCGGACAGGATGGCGTCAAGTTCGGCGCGGATGGCGGGCGCCGCCGCCTCGATCTCGGCCAGCCAGGCGACGGTCTCGCGCGGCTGGAACTCGATCTGCGGCAGGCCAGGGAACATGTAGAATTTGGGCTGTTGATAATAGAGCCGCCGCCTGCCCGTCATCAGGTCCAGAGAGGCGGCGAAGCGCGAACTGGAGGTTGCCGGGTCGAAGCCGCGCCTGGCCAGCCCGTCGCGCAGGCCCTGCTCGAAGAGGCGCGCGCCCTCGGCCTGGGCGGCGGCCGCATGTTGCAGTTCCGCCCGCAGGTCCGGCGGCGGGGCGGCGATCGCCCGACCCTGAGCCAGGGCGGCGCCGTAAAAGGTCATGGCCGAGCGATGATCCCCCTGGGCGCTGAGGGCGTCCCCCTTGAACACCAGGGCGCGCGGCTCGCGCGGGTTGATCCGCAGCACGGCGTCGGCCGCCGCCGCCAGAGCGGCTGCATCCGACCGTTCGCGCGCCTGCCGCGCCTCACGGATGAGGGCGTCGATCTGAGGGCGTGGATCGTTGGAGCGAACGTCAGTCATGGAGCGATGGAACCGCCCTGCGTCCCGACGGTCAAGCGCCTCAGCCGTCCTTGCGATCCAGGACGCTGGCGCTGCGGCCGGCGTCGCCGACTTCGACCTCTTCCTCGACCGGTTCGCCGTCCTCATCGACGCGCTCCAGCGTGCCCTCGGCGCCGGATTCATGGATGGCGGCCAGTTCGCGAGCGCCGACGCCCAGGCCCTGCTCCAGGGCGCGGTTGGTCTCGACCTCCTCCTCGAGCGTCTGTTCGATAGGGTCCGGTTGTTTCGGGTCGGTCATGGCGGCCTCCTTCTCAATGGCCTGAAAGCAAGGCGGGAGGCCCAGCCGCGGTTCCATCGGCCGATGAACCTTCTTGGTCCCGGCGCGTAGATACGGCGAAGCTCAGCCGGAGAGACGCATGACCGCCATCGAACGTCCCACCCCCGCCCAGCGGACGCGACGCCTCGCCGTTCTGGCCGCCGCCGTCTTCGCCGTCATCGTTCCGCTGGTTCAGATGCTGGGCGGCTTCGGCCTGAGCCAGGCCGAGTTCGCCGCCGATGGAAACCAGACGCTGCGGGTGGCCGGCTACGCCTTCTCGATCTGGAGCCTGCTGTATATGGGAATCCTGATCTACGCCGGGCGTCAGGCCCTGCCCCAGACAGGCGAGAGCGTGTTGATCAACCGCATGGGCTGGCCCTCGGTCGTGGCGTTTTTCGGCATCGGCTTCTGGATCGTGATGGCGGCGCTGAACCTGAAGGCGGCCAGCGTCATCGTCATCTTCGCCTCGCTCCTGGCCCTGCTGCTGCCGATGTTGGCCAGCGCGCGCACGATCCGCGCGACCGGGGCGATGGAGCGCGACCTGTGGTTCCTGATCTGGCCGCTGGCGGCGCTGGCGGGGTGGCTGACCGTCGCGGCGCCCCTGAACCTGATCACCGTGGCCACCGCGTTCGAGGCCCTGCCCGCCGCCCTGTCGCCGACCGGCTGGGCCGTGCTGGCCGTGGTTATCACCACCCTGGTCGGGATCGGCGTGACCTGGGCGCTGCGGACACTGGCCTATCCTCTGCCCATCGCCTGGGGTCTGGTCGGGGCCTTTGTGGCCGAGCAGGAGGTCAAGCCGGTGCTGGCCTTTACGGCCCTGGCGGCGGCGTTCGCGCTGGTGGTGGCGGGGGTCATCATCGTCTTCGGTCTGAGGCGCGGCGTCGAACGCCGTTGACGGGCTGACAGACGCCTCGGAGAGGGCTAGAAGGCCCGCCCATGAGCGCGCCCCAGAAAACCATCGCCCAACTGGCCGAAGAGTACGGCCTCGCCCCCAATGAATATCAGGTCCTGCTGGACCGGCTGGGCCGCGAGCCCAACCAGGTCGAGTTGGGCGTGTTCTCGGTCATGTGGTCCGAGCACTGCTCCTACAAGTCGTCCAAGAACCAGCTGATGAAGTTCCCGGTCACGGGACCGCGCGTCATCTGCGGGCCGGGCGAGAACGCCGGCGTGATCGACATCGACGATGGCGACGCCTGCATCTTCAAGATGGAGAGCCACAACCACCCCTCCTACATCGAGCCCTATCAGGGCGCGGCGACGGGCGTGGGCGGCATCATGCGCGACGTCTTCACCATGGGCGCGCGCCCGGTGGCCCTGCTGAACGCCCTGCGCTTCGGCGATCCGTCGCATGAAAAGTCGAAGCATCTGGTCAAGGGCGTGGTCTCGGGCATCGGCGGTTACGGCAACTGCGTCGGCGTGCCGACGGTCGCGGGCGAGACCAACTTCCACAAGGGCTACAACGGCAACATCCTGGTCAACGCCATGTGCGTCGGCCTGGCCCGCGCCGATGAGATCTATTATTCGGCCGCGCCGGAAGCGGGCCACGACGTGGTCTATTTCGGCTCCAAGACCGGCCGCGACGGCATCCACGGCGCCACCATGTCCTCGGCCGAGTTCGACGACGAGTCGGACGCCAAGCGCCCCACGGTTCAGGTCGGCGACCCCTTCGCCGAGAAGCTGCTGATCGAAGCCACGCTGGAGCTGATGGCCTCGGGCGCCGTGGCCGCCATTCAGGACATGGGCGCGGCGGGCCTGACCTCCTCCTCCGTCGAGATGGCGGGCAAGGGCGGCGTCGGCGTCGAGCTGGATCTGGACAAGGTGCCCCAGCGCGAAACCGGCATGACCGCCTATGAGATGATGCTGTCGGAATCGCAGGAGCGGATGCTCGCGGTCCTGAAGCCGGGCTTCGAGGACGTCGGCTATCGCATCTTCCAGAAGTGGGGCCTGGACTTCGCCGTCATCGGCAAGACCACCGACACCGGCCATCTGGTGCTGAAGCATCACGGCGAAATCGTCTGTGACGTGCCGCTGGCCCCACTGTTCGACGACGCGCCCCTGTATGACCGTCCGTGGGTCCAGCCCGAGCTGCAACCGCGTCTCGATCCATCTGAAGTTCCGGCCCCCGAGAGCTGGAACGACGCGGTGCTGAAGGTCGTCGCCTGCCCCGACATGGCGTCCAAGCGCTGGATATGGGAGCAGTACGACCGCCACGTCATGGCCGACACGCTTCAGGATTCCTCGACCGGCGCCGACGCGGGCGTGATCCGCGTCCACGGCACGGAAAAGGGTCTGGCTGTCACCAGCGACTGCACCCCCCGCTATGTCCAGGCCGACCCCTATGAAGGCGGCAAACAGGCCGTGGCCGAGGCCTGGCGCAACCTGACGGCCGTGGGCTCCCGCCCCATCGCCATCACCGACAACCTCAACTTCGGCAACCCGCAGCGGCCCGAGATCATGGGCCAGATCGTGCGCGCCACCGACGGCATGGCCGAAGCCTGCCGCGAGCTGGACTTCCCGGTCGTGAGCGGCAACGTCAGCCTGTATAATGAGACCAACGGCGTCGCCATTCCGCCGACGCCGACTGTCGGCGCCGTGGGCCTGCTGACCAACTATGACGTGACCACCGGCTTTGGCGGCGCGGCCGAGGGCGACCAGCTGGTGCTGATCGGCCAGACCCACGGCGAGCTGGGCGCCTCCATCTATCTGCGCGAAGTTCTGGGCCGCGAGGACGGCGCCCCGCCGCCGGTCGACCTGAAGCTGGAGCGCAAGACCGGCGACTTCGTGCGCGGCCTAATCGAGGCGGGCGAACTGACGGTCGTTCACGACCTGTCGGACGGCGGTCTGGTCGGAGCGGCGGCGGACATCGCCCTGGCTTCGGACGTCGGCATTGAGCTGAACGCCTCCAGCGCCGCCCACGCTCACGCCTTCCTGTTCGGCGAGGATCAGGCCCGCTATCTGGTCGCCGTGTCGGACGCCGACGCCCTGATCGCCAAGGCCCAGGAAGCCGGGCTGCACGCCTCGCTCGTCGGTCAGGTCAAGGGAACGGACTTCGCCTCTTCGGGTCCGAAGGGCGAGCTGTTCCGCATCCCCGTCGCCCATGTGCGGGAGTTCCATGAAGGCTGGATGCCCAACTGGATCGAAGGCTGATGCGCAGCGGCGCCCTCATCCTCGTCGTTGCGGGCGCCGCCCTGCTGTCGGCCTGCGAGTTCGAGGGCGGCGATCCGGTCCAGCATGCCCTGCGCGACGCGGCGGCCGCCCGGCAGGCCGCCGCGCTGAAGACCACCGAGGAAGAAGAGGCTCAGGCGATCCGTCGCCCGACCGCTTCGGGTCCGGCCCTGCATGAGCCGGACGAACTGTCGCTCCTGATCGCCGCGCGACGCCAGGCGGTGCAGGAGACGCGCGCCGCCCTGGCCGCCATCGCTGATCCGGCGCTCAAGGCACAGCTGACCGAAGACCTGAAGGCCGAAGAAGCCAGCCTGCGCGCGCTGGAAGCCCGCGCCGCCGCCAGAACCCCCGACTGACCGGAAACGCACAGGCATGAGAACCGCCGTCGTCATGCCTGTCGGCGCGCACTTCGACCTGCATCAGCCGAACTCGATGGAGACGGTGGCGCGCACCCTGGCGCAGGCGGACAGCGGCGAGGTCCGCATCTTCTGCTGCGAAGGCGCACAAAGTCACGGCGATCTGCCGGTGCAGACCCTGCCCGCCGCGAACCGGCTGAAGGCCCTGCGTCAGGCGCTGACCGACTATCGCCCCAACGTCATCGAATTCCATCAGCAGACACAGCAGGCCGTAGCGCTGGCCCCGCATTTCCCGAACGCGGCCATCACCCTGTATCGCCACAATGCAGTGAAACCGCCGCGCCATGTCATCGACCGATGGCGCTATGAGCGGCGCTATGACCGGATGGACGGCCTGATCTTCGTCAGCGAGGCGGCGCGGCGTGATTTCCTGAAGGACTTCCCCCGGCTGGAGGCCAAGGCTTTCGCCGTGCCCAACCCCATAGACGTGGACCTGTGGCGCGCGCCGGTCGAAGGGCGCGAGCCGCTGATCGCCTTCGCCGGCCGAGCCATGCCGGAAAAGGGCGTGGACGTGATCTGCGCCGCCCTGCCCGCCGTGCTGGAGCGCCATCCCGACTGGCGCGCGGTGCTGATGCTGAACGACTGGGACAAACACGCAGCGTGGGCCGCGCCCAACATTGCGCCGCTGGAACGGTTCGGCGCGCGCGTCCGGGTGCTAAAATCCGCGCCGCTGGCGCAGGTGCGCGCCGAGATGCAGCGCGCGGCCATCGCCCTGACTCCGTCGGTCTGGGCCGAGCCTCTGGGCCTGACCGCGCTGGAGGCCCATGCGGCGGGCGCGGCGCTGATCTCATCCGGGCGCGGTGGTCTGCGCGAAGCCAGCGGCCCGCACGCCGTCTATGTCGATGATCTGACGCCCAGCGGCCTGAGCCGTGCGATCGACGATCTGATCGCCGATCCCGCGCGTCGCCTCAGTCTGGCTCGCGCGGCGCAAGCCTATGTGAGCGCGACCCACACCCCCGAACATCGCGCCGCCCAGTTGCACAGCCTGCGCGGGCGCCTGATTCAGGCCAAGCGCTCGTAACCGTCAGGCCTGAGGAATCGCCTGGCTGAGGCGGCCGCCGACGCGGATCGGCTCGACCCGTTTGGCCAGGCCGGTGCGATCGTCGGTCTCGACGAAGACGCCGCAGATGGTGGCCGGGCCGCTGGCGGGGGTGTAGCGCCCGCCCGACAGCCGGGTGGTGAAACGGCGCAGCGGCTCTTCCTTGTCGTTGCCGATGACGGAGTCATAGTCGCAACAGCCGCCCGCGTCGGTCTGATAGGCCGTGCCGCCGGGCAGGATCTGCGCGTCGGCGGTCGGGACGTGAGTGTGGGTGCCGACTACAAGGCTGGCGCGGCCGTCGCAGAAGTGGCCCATGCCCATCTTCTCGCTGGTCGCCTCGGCGTGCATGTCGACGATGACGGCGTCGGCGACGACGCCCAGAGGCGCAGCCTCAAGCTCGCGCTCGACGGCGCTGAACGGGTCGTCCATCGGGTCCATGTGGACGCGGCCCAGCACGTTGATGACCAGCACCCGGCGGCCGTCCGGAGTGACGAAGACGTCGGCGCCGCGCCCCGGCGCGTCCATCAGGCGCGGATAGTTGGCCGGGCGGATCAGGCGCGGCTCGCGCACGATATAGGTCAGGGCCTCGCGCTGATCCCAACTGTGGTTGCCCAGCGTCAGGACATCGGCCCCGGCGTTGAAGATGTCGTTGGCCGTGTTCTCGGTGATGCCGAAACCGCCCGCCGCGTTCTCGGCGTTGACCACCACGAAATCGAGCTTGAGGTCGCGCCTCAGTCCCGGAAGATGATCCGAAAGCCCATCGCGCCCGGACTTGCCGACCACGTCACCGAAAAACGCCAATCTCATGGGACCGCTCTATAGCCGGTCTCGGTCAAAACGCCATGCAGGCGGATATCGTGCGGCTCCAGATCGAGGCGCTCGACCTGCTGTCCGGCATAGGCGAAGCCGATGCGCCGGGCGTCAGGCAAGACTGTGAAGGTCCGGTCGTAGTAGCCGCCGCCCTGCCCCAACCGTCCGCCTTGAGCGTCGAAAGCCAGCAGGGGCGTCAGGATCAGATCCGGCATCACGGCGTCAGCGAGCGGCAGGGGCGCCGGACATCCGGCCGCGTCCAGCTCCAGCGGCTCGCCCGGCGCCCAGGCGCGGAAGATCATGGCCGCGTCGCGCTCCAGCACCACCGGCAGGCACAGGCGGCGACCCGACTGATGCAGGACGTTTGCGAGAGCGTCCGTATCCAGCTCCGACCCCATGGCGCGATACAGGGCGACGATCTCGCCGGGCGGAAGGGCGTCGGCATGGCCCGCGGCGCGCTCGGCGGCCTCGGGATCCGCTCCGGCCAAACGCTTGCGCAGGGCGCGCATGGCCGCGCGCAGTTCTTGCTTGGGGGTCATGGGACGCTCGTTTCTGCCGTCATCCTCGGGCTTGACCCGAGGATCCAGCCCAACGGCGCGCTGAACGCCGACAGGCAGAGCGCGTCGCCCAACCCGATCCTCGGGTCAAGTCCGAGGATGACGGAGCAGATGGAAAATCGGGAAGCGCGCTCAAGCAGCAAGCCGCCGCGCGGCGAGCGTTAGCGCACAAAACACGCTCAAGCAGCGAGGCCCCGCGGGCCGAGCGTAGCGCACTAAAAAAGAAGAGGTTGGCGGCGCCGCGTGAGCCGTGAAGAACGTTTAAATCCTCTCGACCTGGGTAGCCAGGTGGGCTCCGTATGCCCAGGCCCTCGAGCCCGGACAGGGACAGATCCCTATGAGTGAATTAAGGTCAGAAGGATATGTTGTCTTCGACGTGAGCCGCAGCAGGACCCGCCGCCGCACAAGATAGGCGTTCGGGCGGGTTTCAACAATGGCGAACATCCCTCTCCCTCCCCTTGATGGGGAGGGTGGCTGAGGCCGTAAGGCCGAGGTCGGGTGGGGGCGGCATGACCATTCAAGCGCCAGCTCCTGATCATCAGGCCCTCTCCCCACCCGGTCGCTGCGCGACCACCCTCCCCATGAAGGGGAGGGAGAGACCGAGCCCCTATATCGTCTGTGTGATCTTCTCGATCCTTGCGGCCACGGCGTTCAGAGCCTCGGCCACGCCTTCGCTGACCGGGGCCGGCGTCACGGCGGCCGCAGCCGCCTTGGCGCGGCCAGAGTTCTGGACCGCCGCCTGACGTTTGGCCTCCTGAAGCTCGTCGGCCAGCATCAGAGCCGCCATCAGGAACAGGCGCACGTCGCCGACCTGTCCGACCTGATCGGCCACACCTTGCACCCGTTCGTTGAACTGGGCCGCCAGGTCGCGAACTCGGGCTTCCTGACCGTCGGCGCAGCCCACAGCATAGGGGCGGCCGTGGACCTCTACCGTCACCGTCGCCATCAGTTCGCCTCCTCTTGTTGCGCCAGCACCTCGCGCACGGCGTCGGCCGCGCGGGCCAGCGCCTGGGCTGTTTCCTGACCGACATCTTCAAGCTCGGCGATGCGCGCCAGGTCGACCGCGTTCGAGGGACGCGGCGCAAACAGGTCGTCGTCAGGGATGGGCGGCGCCGAGGCGGGCCTCGCCTTCAGCTCCAGCACCTTGCGCTCCAGATCAGCCAGCGCTCGATCAATCCGCGCCTTTGCAGCCGTAACGGCGTCCATGGGGGTCCTTTCTTCCAGATTCCGTGTAGAACCTGCCGGCGCGCCGGGGTAAAGCGGCGCCGCCCCCGCTTTATCCTGTTCCTGAGGAAAGGTCTCGCCGTGACCGACGCCCAAGCTGCATTCGCCAAGCCTTCGCCCAAGCAGATGGCCGACGCCATCCGGGTGCTGTCCATGGATGCGGTTGAAAAAGCCAAGAGCGGCCACCCCGGCATGCCGATGGGCATGGCCGACGTCGCCACTGTGCTCTACTCGAAATTCCTGAAGTTCGACGCCTCGCGCCCCGACTGGGCCGACCGCGACCGCTTCATCCTGTCGGCCGGCCACGGCTCGATGCTGATCTACAGCCTGCTGCACCTGACGGGCTATAAGGACGCGACGCGGGAACAGCTGGAAAACTTCCGCCAGTGGGGCTTCAAGACCGCCGGTCACCCGGAATACGGCCACATGGCCGGGATCGAGACGACCACCGGCCCGCTGGGTCAGGGTCTGGCCACCTCGGTCGGCTTCGCCCTGGCGGAGCGGCATCTGGCGGCGCGTTTCGGCAAGGATCTGGTCGACCACCGCACCTGGGTCGTCGCCGGGGACGGCTGCCTGATGGAAGGCGTGTCGCAGGAAGCGATCGCGCTGGCCGGCCGCCTGAAGCTGAACAAGCTGTGCGTCCTGTGGGACGACAATGAGATCACCATCGACGGCAAGCTGTCGCTGTCGGACGCCACCGACCAGCTGGCCCGCTTCAAGGCCTCGGGCTGGGCGGTCAAGGCCATCGACGGCCACGATTACAAGCAGATCCAGAAGGCGCTGAACTGGGCGACCAAGCAGGACAAGCCGACGCTGATCGCCTGCAAGACCAAGATCGGCAAGGGCGCCGCCACTCTGGAAGGCAGCCACAAGACCCACGGCGCGGCGCTGGGCGCCATTGAGATCGCCGCTACCCGTCAGGCGCTGAACTGGCCGTTCGAGCCGTTTGAACTGCCCGAAGGCGTCAAGACCGCCTGGGCCAAGGTCGGCAAGCAGGGCGGCAAGGCCCGCAAGGCGTGGGAAGCCCGTCTGCTGAACCACGACCACCGCGACGACTTCACCCGCGCCATGGCCGGCGACCTGCCCACCGGCGCCTTCGAGGCGCTGGACGCCAGGCTGAAGCAGCTGGTCGCCGATCAGCCCGCGATGGCCACGCGCCAGTCCTCGGGCGAGGCGCTGGAGACGGTGTTCGCCGCCATCCCCGAAATGGTCGGCGGCTCGGCCGACCTGACCGGCTCGAACAACACTTTCGTCAAGAACACCCAGATCATGGACGCGCCGGACTATGCCGGGCGTTACCTGAACTACGGCATCCGCGAGTTCGGCATGGCCGCGGCGATGAACGGTCTGGCGCTGCACGGCGGGGTCATCCCCTATGGCGGCACCTTCATGGCGTTCGCAGACTACAGCCGTCCGGCGATCCGTCTGGGCGCCCTGATGGGCGTGCGCGCGATCCACGTCCTGACCCACGACAGCATCGGTCTGGGCGAAGACGGCCCGACGCACCAGCCGGTTGAGCATCTGGCGGCCCTGCGCGCCATTCCGAACCTGCTGACCATGCGCCCCGCCGACACGGTCGAGGCGCTGGAATGCTGGCAGGTCGCCCTGCAGCACAAGACCACGCCGACCGCCCTGTGCCTGTCGCGCCAGAAGACCCCCGCCGTGCGCGTCACCGACGCAGGCGAGAACCTGTCCCGCAAGGGCGCCTATGAGCTGAAGGCCGCCAACGGCGAGGCGAAAGTCACCCTGTTCGGCACCGGCACCGAGGTCGCCCTGGCCCTGAAGGCGGCCGAGACGCTGGAGGCCGAAGGCACGCCCACCCGCGTCGTCTCGGTCCCCTGCTTCGCCCTGTTCGAGCAGCAGCCCAAGGCCTATCAGGACGCCGTCATCGGCCGCGGCACCGTCCGCGTCGCCGTCGAGGCCGCCGTCAAGCAGGGCTGGGAACGCTTCATCGGCGAGGACGGCGGCTTCGTCGGCATGTCGTCCTTCGGCGCCTCGGCCCCGGCCGAAATCCTCTACCGTGAGTTCGGCATCACCGCCGAGGCCGTGGTCGAAGCCGCCAAGGCCCGGCTGTAAGCCTCATGCGCCGTCTCGCCCTCGCAATAAGCCTCGGCTTGTCGATGGCGGGCGGCGCACCCGCCCTCGCTGCACCGACGGTCGATGACGCGCCCGCCGTCGCCGAGACGCCCATCGTCATCGGCCGATCCTACGCCCTGCCCTCGGCCGTCATGGGTCAGACGCGCGAGATCAACGTCTGGCTGCCGCCCGGATATGCTGAAAGCGGCCAGACCTATCCGGTCCTCTATGTGCTGGACGGCGGTCAGGATCAGGACTTCCACCACATCTCGGGCATCGCCCAACTGGGGACCATCGTCGGCACCACGCGCGACGTCATCGTCGTGGGCATCGCCTCGGTCGACCGCCGCAACGAGCTGGCCCTGCCGACCGACGACGCCGAACTGATCGCCCGGTATCCGACGCAGGGGCAGTCCGACCGCTTCCGCCGTTTCATCGCCGAAGAGGTTCAGCCCTTCATCGAGAGCCGCCTGCGCACCAGCGGCGAGACGGCGCTGATGGGCGAGTCTCTCGCGGGCCTGTTCGTGGTCGAGACCTTCCTGAAAGAGCCGCAGATGTTCGACGCCTATGTCGCCGTCAGCCCCAGCCTGTGGTGGGACGGCGGCAGGCTGGCGCGGCAGTCCGGCGCCCATCTGCGCGACCACTCCAACGACCCGCGCACCCTGATCCTGACGCTCGGCGACGAGGGCGAAATGATGCAGGCGCCGATGGACGTGCTGACCGCCAACCTGCGTGATCACGCCCTGCCCGGCGTCAAATGGGACTTCACCCCGCGCCCCGCCGAAAGCCACGCCACCATCTATCACGGCGCGGCGCTGGACGCCTTTCGCCGCCTCTATGCCGTTCCGGCCACGCCCGGAAGCTGAGCGAATTATCGGAGCCTGACGCCATGAAGATCGGCACGCCGCTTACCGACCACGCCACACGCGTCATGCTGCTGGGCTCGGGCGAGCTGGGCAAGGAGGTCGCGATCGAACTGCAACGCCTCGGCGCCGAGGTGATCGCGGTCGACCGCTACGCCAACGCCCCGGCCATGCAGGTGGCGCACCGCAGCCACGTCATCCCCATGACCGACGCCCAGGTGCTGAACGGCGTCATCCTGGCCGAGGCGCCGCACATCATCGTCCCCGAGATCGAGGCCATCGCCACCGACGTGCTGGCCGGGATCGAGGAGGCGGGCATGGCGCGCGTCATTCCCACTGCGCGGGCGACGCAGCTGACCATGAACCGCGAGGGCATCCGCCGTCTGGCCGCCGAAAACTTAAGCCTGCCGACCAGCCCCTACGCCTTCGCCGCCTCGGCCGAGGAGCTGGCGGCGGGCGCGCAGGCCGTGGGCTTCCCCTGCTTCGTCAAGCCGGTGATGTCGTCGTCGGGCAAGGGCCAGTCCTATGTCGAGGGCCCCGAAGGCGTGGCCGACGCCTGGGCCTATGCCGAAGCCTCGGGCCGGGTCGCGGGCGGCGTCGTCATCGTCGAGGGCAAGATCGACTTCGACTATGAGATCACCCTGCTGACGGTGCGGTCGCTGCGCGACGGCGCGGTGCGAACGGACTTCTGCGCGCCTATCGGCCATCGCCAGCAGAAGGGCGACTATGTCGAAAGCTGGCAGCCGCAGGCCATGAGCGAGGCCGCGCTAAAAGCGGCCCAGGCCATCGCGGCCAAGGTGACGGAGGCTCTGGGCGGTCTCGGGGTCTTCGGCGTCGAACTGTTCGTGAAGGGCGACAAAGTCTGGTTCTCGGAGGTGTCGCCGCGCCCGCACGACACCGGGCTGGTGACGCTGGCGACGCAGGTGATGAGCGAGTTCGCCCTGCACGCCCGCGCCATTCTGGGCCTGCCCGTAGATGTCACCCTGCGCGAGCCAGGCGCCAGCGCCGTCATCTACGGCGGGATGGAGGCCGAGGGCGTGATGTTCGAAGGCGTAGCCGAGGCTCTGTCGGTCCCGACCGCCGACCTGCGCCTGTTCGGCAAGCCCGAGGCCTTCGAGCGCCGCCGCATGGGCGTGGCGTTGGCGCGCGGCGCGGATACCGACGAGGCCCGCCAGCGCGCGACCGAGGCCGCGGCCAAGGTGCGAGTGATTAAGCCCTGATCCTTCTCCCTCTCCCAATGGGAGAGGGCTTGAGCCTCCAAGAGCCGAAGGCGATTGGCTAAGGCGAAAGGGTGAGGGTTCGCGGCTGAAGTCGGCCGAAGGCAGTAGCGCGACGGCTTACGCCGACGGAAAGGACAAACCCCTCACCTTTTCGCGCAAGAACGATCGCTGACGCTCTCGTGCGCTCAAGCTCTCTCCCGGCGGGAGAGGGTTGAGAATCCGGCCACGCTCGCGCGCGGCCAAGCTTCTTCGACTTTTGTCGATTGGCGCCAAGCGCGATTAAGGTCCAAAAAAGGCGGAAGGCCGCAGGCAGCCGGCCACGGAGGGACCTTTCGCCATGGGCAAGTTCAGGACGGCGCTGATTTTCGGCGCCATCGCCATATTGGGGGCCGTAGCCCTCGGCGTCATCGCCCTGCATCAGGGCGAGAGCATCAGCGCCGTGTGGATCGTGGTTGCGGCGCTGTGCGTCTACGCCATCGCCTACCGCTTCTACGCCCGCTATCTGGCCGGGAAGGTGCTGGGGCTGAACGCGCGCAGGCCCACGCCCGCCGTCAGACACAACGACGGCCTCGACTATGTGCCGACGCCCCGCAACGTCCTGTTCGGCCACCATTTCGCGGCCATCGCGGGCGCAGGCCCTCTGGTCGGGCCGGTGCTGGCGGCGCAGATGGGCTATCTGCCTGGCGTGTTGTGGATTCTGGTCGGCGCCGTGGTGGCGGGCGCCGTGCAGGACATGATCGTCCTGTTCATGTCGACCCGCCGCGACGGTCGCTCGCTGGGCGACATGGTCCGCACCGAAATGGGTCCGATCCCCGGCGTCATCGCCCAGGTCGGGGTGCTGATGATCATGGTCATCATCCTGGCGGTGCTGGCGCTGGTGGTGGTCAAGGCGCTGGCCGAGAGCCCGTGGGGGACCTTCACTGTCGCCGCCACCATTCCCATCGCCATCTTCATGGGGCTGTACACCCGCTATCTGCGGCCCGGTCGCGTGGGCGAGGTGTCGGTCATCGGCGTGGTGCTGCTGGTCCTGGCCATCATCGGCGGCGGCCATATCGCCGCTGATCCGTTCTGGGGTCCGGCCTTCACCCTGTCGGGCACCACTCTGGCTCTGGCCATGATGGCCTATGGCTTCATCGCCTCGGTCATTCCGGTGTGGTTGCTGCTGGCGCCGCGCGACTATCTGTCCACCTTCCTGAAGATCGGCGCCATCGTCGCCCTGGCCATCGGCATACTGATCGTGCGGCCGTACGTGCAGATGCCCGCCATCACCCCCTTCATCGACGGCACCGGCCCGGTCTTCTCGGGCGCCCTGTTCCCCTTCCTGTTCATCACCATCGCCTGCGGGGCCGTGTCGGGCTTCCACGCCCTGATCTCATCCGGCACCACGCCCAAGCTGCTGGAGAACGAGAACCAGATCCCGCTGATCGGCTATGGCGCCATGCTGTGCGAAAGCTTCGTGGCGATCATGGCCCTGATCGCCGCCACCGTGCTGGACCCGGCCGTCTATTTCGCCATGAACAGCCCGGTCGCCGTCATCGGCGATAACGCCGCATCGGCCGCCGCCGCCGTGGCCCAGTGGGGCTTCCACATCACCCCGGCCGAACTGGAACAACTGGCCAGGGACGTGGGCGAGCACTCCATCCTGTCGCGCGCGGGCGGGGCGCCGACCCTGGCCGTCGGCATGGCCCACATCCTGTCGGGCGTCATCGGCGGCAAGGCGATGATGGCCTTCTGGTATCACTTCGCCATCCTGTTCGAGGCCCTGTTCATCCTGACCACCGTCGACGCCGGCACCCGCGTCTGCCGCTTCATGATCCAGGACCTGCTGGGCATGGCCGTGCCGAAGATGCGCCAGACCCAGTCGTGGACCGGCAACGTCGTGGCCACGGCCCTGACGGTCGGGCTGTGGGGCTATTTCCTCTATACCGGCGTGGTCGATCCTCTGGGCGGGATCAACAGCCTGTGGCCCCTGTTCGGCATCGCCAACCAGATGCTGGCGGCGGTCGCCCTGATCCTGGGCACGGTCGTCCTGTTCAAGATGAAACGGCAGAGGTTCGCCTGGGCCACGGCGGTCCCGGCGGTCTGGCTGCTGATCTGCACCGTCACGGCGGGGCTGCAGAAGCTGTTCCACCCGGACGTGAAGATCGGTTTCCTGGCCCACGCGCGAAAGTATCAGGACGCCATGACCGCCGGCGACATCCTGGCCCCGGCCAAGACCATCGGCGACATGCACCGCGTCATCGTCAACGACTACGTCAACTCGACGCTGACGGCGGGCTTCCTGTTCGTGGTGCTGACGGTCGTGGTCTATGGCGTCGGCGCCTGCCTCAAGGCGCTGCAATCAGAACAACCCACCGTGGTCGAGACGCCCGCTGAGCACGAACTGACCCTGGCCGACGAAGCCATGGACATCGCCCGTGCTTAGGTCGTCGTCATCCTCGGCCACCGGCGGCGCGGACCTGTTCTGCGCCTGCCGGGATACGCTGGTGCGGTGGGGCAAGGACGCCCGCCGCACCGCCGGGCTGATGATCGGCCAGCCCGACTATGAGGCCTATGTCGCCCATGCGAAGGCGACCCACCCGGATCAGGCGCCGCTGGATCGCACCGCCTTCTTTCGTCTGCATGAAGCGCGGCGGTTCGGCGAAGGCGGCGGCTTCCGCTGCTGCTGAGGCAGGCTGACCGTATCCGGACGGTTACACCCGATCATACCTTGTTACGGCGACGGGGTTGCAACCGGGCGCGCTCCGTCCCACTAAGGCGCCAATCATAACCGCCTCTTGTTCAGGAGACTGCTCCCCATGACCGTTCGCGTCGCCATCAACGGCTTCGGCCGCATCGGCCGCCTCGTCCTTCGCTCAATCGTCGAGCACGGCCGCAAGGACATCGAGGTCGTGGCGATCAACGACCTGGGTCCGGTCGAGACCAACGCCCACCTGTTCCGCTATGACTCGGTGCACGGCCGCTTCCCCGGCACGGTCACGACCGGCGAGGACTGGATCGACGTCGGCACGGGCAAGATCAAGGTCACGGCCGAGCGCGACCCGGCCAACCTGCCGCACGCCGATCTGAAGGTCGACATCGCCCTGGAATGCACAGGCATCTTCACCTCCAAGGACAAGGCCTCGGCTCACCTGAAGGCGGGCGCCAAGCGCGTGCTGGTCTCGGCCCCGGCCGACAACGCCGACAAGACCATCGTCTTCAAGGTCAACCATGAGACGCTGACGGCCGACGACATCGTCGTGTCCAACGGCTCGTGCACGACCAACGCCCTGGCCCCAGTGGCCAAGGTGCTGCACGACCTGTTCGGCATCGAGCGCGGCTACATGACCACCATCCACGCCTACACCGGCGACCAGCCGACGCTGGATACGATGCACAAGGATCTGTACCGCGGCCGCGCCGCCGCCCTGTCCATGATCCCGACCTCGACCGGCGCCGCCAAGGCCCTGGGCCTGGTCCTGCCGGAACTGAAGGGCAAGCTGGACGGCTCGTCCATCCGCGTCCCGACCCCGAACGTCTCGGTCGTCGACCTGAAGGTCGTCGCCGGTCGCGAAGTCACCGTCGAGGAAATCAACGCCGCCCTGCTGGCCGCCGCAAACGGCCCGATGAGCGGCGTCCTGGCCACGACGACCGACCCGCTGGTGTCGATCGACCTGAACCACGTCGCTGCCTCCTCGACCGCCGCCCTGCCGCAGACCCAGGTCGTCGACGGCAAGCTGGCCCGCGTCCTGACCTGGTACGACAACGAGTGGGGCTTCGCGACCCGCATGGCCGACACCGCCCTGGTGATGGCGAAGTTCCTCTGATCCGGCCTCGCGCCTGACAGACTGCTGACCTATGAGGGGCTCTCGCCGAACGGCTGAGAGCCCCTTGTTTCAAGACGACGGGCCCTCGCCGCCCCAGATCAAAAGACGGATCACCGATGACCTTCCGCACCCTCGACGACGTTTCCGACCTTTCGGGCCAGACCGCCCTGGTCCGCGTGGACTTCAACGTGCCGATGGAGGACGGGAACGTCACCGACGACACCCGCCTGAAGGCCGCCCTGCCGACCATCCACCGCCTGCGTGAGGCGGGCGCCAAGGTGGTGCTGCTGGCCCACTTTGATCGGCCCAAGGGCGAGCGCGTGCCGTCGATGAGCCTGAGGCCCGTGGTCGAGCCGCTGGAGATGCTGCTGCACGGCCCCGTGCGCTTCGCCGACGACTGCGCGGGCGATGAGGCCAAGGCCGCCGTGGCCGATCTGGACGCCGGCGGCGTGCTGCTGCTGGAGAACGTCCGCTTCCACAAGGGCGAGGAAAAGAACGACCCGGCCTTCGCCCAGCAGCTGGCGGAACTGGGCGACCTCTACGTCAACGACGCCTTCTCGGCCGCGCACCGCGCCCACGCCTCGACCGAAGGTCTGGCCCGCCTGCTGCCCGCCTATGCCGGTTGCGCCATGGCGCGCGAGCTTGAGGCGCTGGACGCCGCGCTGGGCAAGCCGCAGAAGCCGGTCATCGGCATCGTCGGCGGCGCCAAGGTTTCGACCAAGCTGGACCTGCTGAAGAACCTGGTCGCCAAGCTGGACTATCTGGCCATCGGCGGCGGCATGGCCAACACCTTCCTGTTCGCCCAGGGCGTCGATGTCGGCGGCTCGCTGTGCGAAAAGGATCTGGCCGACACCGCTCGCGAGATCATCGAGGAAGCCCGTCGCCAAGGCTGCGAACTCCTGCTGCCGGTCGATGTGGTGGTGGCCAAGGGCGTCAAGCCGGGCATCGAGTCGGGCGTGCGCGCTCTGGACCGCATCGCCGCCGACGACCTGATCCTGGACGCCGGGCCGGAAACCGTCGCCCGCCTGAACCGCGCGATGGACCTGTCCAAGACCCTGATCTGGAACGGCCCGCTGGGCGTGTTCGAGGTGCCGCCCTTCGACAAGGCCACGGTTGAGGCCGCCAAACACGCCGCCGAACTGGCCAAGGCCGGCAAGCTGGTCGCCGTGGCCGGCGGCGGCGACACGGTCGCGGCCCTGAACCACGCGGGCACGGCCGACGACATGACCTTCGTCTCCACCGCGGGCGGCGCCTTCCTGGAGTGGATGGAAGGCAAGGTGCTGCCGGGCGTCGAGGCCCTGCGCGCCGCTTAAAACCGTCAAGGCGAGGGCTGCCCGCAGCTCTCGCCCCTGACGCTCGAAACTTAGTCTTCGCCGTCCATGTCGACAGCGCGCGCGACCAGATCGCGCCACGTCGGATCGGTGTCGTCCACCAGATCGACATCGTCCAGCAGGGCCACCGCCCCGCCGCCGTCGGGCAGGATCAGGCCCAGCACTTCCATCAGTTCGCCGTCGGGCCCGACATGGGCCTCGGCCTGCACGATCACGGCCGCCTGCTCGCCGTCCTCCTCCCACCAGATGACGGGCTGAGGCAGCTCCATATCGATGACGCGCGCCTCTTCGGTGTCGCCGAGAGCGAAGACGGCCTTGCCCGCCTGAACATCGTCCAGCGTCGCCACAGCTCCGGCGAAAGGCGTCAGCCGCGACCAGTCGTCGACATCGAAACCACCGCCGTCTTCATCCAGCGCATCGTCGTTCTGGCTCATCGCCGCTCCTTGATCAGACGCCTCGCAGGCGCCGGAGCACTTAAGGCCTGCGCGTCCAAAGTCCACCACGCTGAAGCCGTGTCACGTCGGCGTGACTTCCCGCACCCGACCGGCTAAGACCTCAGGCAAAATCACTATCGGTTCAGGAGACTACCCATGGCGCGCATTACGCTGCGACAACTGCTCGACCACGCGGCGGAGCACGACTACGGCCTGCCCGCCTACAACATCAACAACATGGAGCAGGGCCTGGCCATCATGGAGGCCGCCGACGCCGTCAACGCCCCGGTCATCATCCAGGCCTCGCGCGGCGCCCGCTCCTACGCCAACGATGTCGTCCTGGCCCGCCTGATCGACGCCCTGGTCGAGTTGTATCCGCATATTCCGGTCTGTATGCACCAGGACCACGGCAACGGCCCGGCCACCTGCGCCACCGCCATCCAGTACGGCTTCACCTCGGTGATGATGGACGGCTCGCTGGAAGAAGACGCCAAGACCCCCGCCTCGTACGAGTACAACGTCGACGTCACGCGCCGCGTCACCGAAATGGCCCACTCGTGCGGCGTCTCGGTCGAGGGCGAACTGGGCGTTCTCGGCTCGCTGGAAACCGGCATGGGCGAGGCCGAAGACGGCCATGGCTTTGAGGGCAAGCTGGACCACTCGGCCCTGCTGACGGACCCGGATCAGGCCGTCGATTTCGTCAAGGCCACCAAGGTCGACGCTCTGGCGATCGCCATGGGCACTTCGCACGGCGCCTATAAGTTCACGCGCCAGCCGGACGGCGAAGTCCTGGCCATGAACGTGATCGAAGAGATCCACAAGCGCCTGCCCAACACCCACCTGGTGATGCACGGCTCCTCGTCGGTGCCGCAGGACCTGCAGGACATCATCAACCAGTACGGCGGCCAGATGCCTCAGACCTGGGGCGTGCCGGTCGAAGAAATCCAGCGCGGCATCAAGCACGGCGTGCGCAAGATCAACATCGACACCGACAACCGCATGGCCATGACCGGCGCCATCCGTAAGGTTCTGGCCGAGAAGCCGGGCGAGTTCGACCCACGCGCGTATCTGAAGCCCGCCAAGGAAGCCATGCGCAAGCTGTGCATGGAGCGCTACCAACAGTTCGGCTGCGAAGGCATGGCGTCCAAGATCCAGCCGCTGTCCACCGCCCAGATGGCCAAGCGCTACGCCGCCGGCGAACTGGACCCGCGCATCGGCTGATCGAGGCAAAAGCGGGCCTGAGCCTCGCTGAGACGATTGAAGGGCGGTCCCGGCGGACCGCCCTTTTTTCATGGCGTCCGCCAGCCGTGCTAAACGGACGTTGTGACCGACATCCTGCCCGCGCCCGACGACAAATCCGACCTGACGATCCTCCACGCTCAGGTCGCTCCCGGCGCTGCGCGACTGGACCGCGCCCTGGCCGACGCCCTGCCCGAACTGTCACGCGCCCGCATCCAGGCGCTGCTGGAGGCAGGGGCCATATCCCTGAACGGCGCCGTGGTGGCGGCCAAGGCCAAGCCCGCACCCGGCGACTATGAAATCATCTTGCCGCCCGCTGCTCCGGTCGAACTGCGCGCCGAAGCCCTGCCGCTGACCATCCTGTTCGAGGACGACGACCTGATCGTCATCGACAAGGCGCCGGGCATGGCGGTCCATCCCGCCCCCGGCTGCGAGACCGGCACCCTGGTCCACGCCCTGCTGCACCACTGCGCCGCCCTGTCGACCCTCGGCGATCCCGACCGCCCCGGCATCGTCCATCGGCTGGACAAGGACACCTCCGGCGTCATGGTCGCCGCCAAGTCGGACCGCGCCCACGCGGGGCTGGCCGCGCTGTTCGCCGCCCACGACATCGAGCGCACCTATGTCGCCCTGACGCGCGGCGCGCCCTCGCCCGAGAAGGGCCGCATCCAGACCCAGATCGGTCGCTCCAGCGGCGACCGCAAGAAGATGGCGGTGCTGAAATCCGGCGGGCGAGAGGCCATCACCGACTATGTCGTCCAGCAGACGTTCGGCCGCCCGGCGAAGGCCTCCAACGCCCCGCTGGCCGCCCGCGTCGCCTGCACCCTGCAGACCGGCCGCACCCACCAGATCCGCGTCCACATGGCGTCCAGGGGCTCGCCCCTGCTCGGCGATCCCGTCTATGGCTCGGGCAGCCCCGCCGCCGCCGTCCGCGTCGCGATCGCCGAAGCCGGCCTGAAACGCCAGGCCCTGCACGCCGCAATCCTCGGCTTCGTCCACCCCGTCACCGGCCAGCCCCTGCGCTTCGAGACGGCCCCGCCCGAAGACATGCAGCGGCTGGAAGCCCTGCTGAGCGAACTCTAAATACGGCCGCTTTATTCGCAACAACATCTGTGCTAGATAGAGACGGGCGGCGACACAGCATCGCCGTTTAATTGGGACAATCCGCCCCTTTCGTTTCGGGCAACGGATTCCCATCTTGTCAGTTGAGGGGCGAGGTGATGATGCACGTCATGTGGTCGGAGCCGTAGCGCCAGCTCGTGAAGCCGGAGGGACCATATGGCCAATAAAACGCTGACGGTGATGTCGCCTGAACAGGGACTGTCCCGTTATCTTACGGAAATCCGTAAGTTTCCCATGCTCACCAAGGACGAGGAGTTCATGCTCGCCAAGCGGTGGAGCGAACACCAAGATACCGAGGCCGCCCACCGTCTCGTGACCTCCCACCTGCGCCTCGTGGCCAAGATCGCCATGGGTTATCGCGGCTACGGCCTGCCGATCGGCGAGGTGATCTCCGAGGGCAACGTCGGCCTGATGCAGGCCGTAAAGAAATTCGATCCCGACAAGGGCTTTCGCCTGGCGACCTACGCCATGTGGTGGATCCGCGCGTCCATTCAGGAATACATCCTGCGCTCCTGGTCCCTCGTGAAGATGGGCACCACGGCGGCGCAGAAGAAGCTGTTTTTCAACCTGCGCAAGGCCAAGAGCCAGATATCGGCCTTCGAGGAAGGCGATCTGCACCCTGATCACGTCGAACACATCGCCACCAAGCTGGGCGTAACGCATCAGGACGTCATCGACATGAACCGCCGTCTGGGCGGCGACGCCTCGCTGAACGCGCCCCTGCGGTCGGACGGCGAAAGCGAGTGGCAGGACTGGCTGGCCGACGACAACGCCGTCAGTCAGGAAACCGAGTTAGCCGAGAGCGAGGAAAAGTCCATCCGCATGGGCCTGCTCGAAGAAGCCATGCAGGAACTGACCGACCGCGAAAAACACATCCTGACCGAGCGTCGTCTCAAGGACGATCCCGTCACGCTTGAGGAGTTGGCCGGCCAGTACGGCGTCAGCCGCGAGCGCGTCCGCCAGATCGAAGTCCGCGCCTTCGAGAAACTCCAGAAGGCCATGCGCGCCGCCGCCGAAGAGCGCAATCTGGTCGACGCCTGAGGGCGCTGGCCCGTCACCCTTCTCCGTAGCGGGAGAAGGGGCGCCCCTACCCTGCCCGCGCCAAGCTCTCGGGCGAGGCCAGCTTCAGCACGGCCTGAACCGGCGCCGTCAATGCGGCTTTGGTCGGCGCTCCCGCGGCCAGCACCGTGTCCAGTCCTGCCGCCGCAATCGCCAGCGGCGCGTCGCCCGTCTTGATGGCCAGGGCTTTCAGCGTCTCCGCCTGCTGCTTGATGGCGCGCACCGCCTGCATGGGATCGCTGTCGAACTGGGTCAGGGCCGAAAACAGGATCCGCATCGCCTGATCCTTGATCGCCAGGGCCGCCTCGGCGCTGGAGCGCGGCTTGTCCGCCTTGCGCTTCTGCGGCCCGGCGTAGTCGTCCGAGTTGAAGCGCCGCCGGTCCGGCCCGATATAGCCGACCGCCTCGACCCAGTCGCGCGGCTTGGTCGCCAGATTCTCGATCCGCCGCTGCAGATCGCCGCTGGTGAAGGGCTTTCTCAGGAACTCATGCACGCCGGAATCGCGCGCGCCCTTGATGGCGCTGGCGGTGGCCTCGGCCGTCACCATGATGATCGGCGCGCGACGGCATGACAGGCTTGAGCGTCGGATGCGCCGCGCCAGCGCCTCGCCGTCCAGCTTGGGTCCGGTCCGCTCGGTGAAGATCAGGGCCGGCTCCATTTCGCGCGCCAGATCCAGCACCCGCGCCTCATCGCCCTCGACCACGATCTCGCGCGATCCGAACCCCTTCAACAGGTCCTGCAACAGGCGCGCGGCGGCGGGATTGGGATCAACGATGATCACGCGCCGAACCACCGGCGCGATCCTCTGCATCGTCTTGGCGTCTAGGGCGAACACAGGGCGAGCTCCATTTCAGAGCGCCACCCTATGCCCTACCGGTTAAGGCGTCGTTGCCTCGACCAGAAATGTAAACTCAACCCTGAAACGGATCGCGCATCAAAATGGTGTCGTCGCGCTCCGGGCTGGTCGACAGCAGGGCCACCGGCGCCCCGATCAGTTCCTCGATCCGCCGCACATATTTCAGCGCATGGGCGTTCAGGTCCTTGAAGGTCCGCACGCCCGCCGTGCTCTCGTCCCAGCCGTCCAGTTCCTCGAACACCGGCTCGGCCGAGGCCTGATCCTTCAGGCTCGACGGCAGATAATCCAGCACCTCGCCATTGATGCGATAGCCGACGCAGATCTTCAGCGTCTTCAGCCCGTCCAGCACGTCCAGCTTGGTCAGGGCGATGCCGTCGATGCCGTTGATCGCCACCGACTGACGCACCAGCACCGCATCGAACCAGCCGCAGCGACGCGACCGGCCCGTGTTCACGCCGATCTCGCGGCCCACGACCGCCAAGTGCTGGCCGACTTCATCGTTCAGTTCGCAGGCGAAGGGGCCTTCGCCGACGCGCGTCGTATAGGCCTTCACAATGCCCAGCACATAGCCGACGCCGCGCGGGCCGACACCCGACCCAGCCGCCGCTTGCCCCGCCACGGTGTTGGAGCTGGTCACATAGGGATAGGTGCCGTGGTCCACGTCCAGGAAGGCGCCCTGCGCCCCCTCGAACAGCACCCGCTTGCCCGCCTTCTGCGCCTCGTCCAGCACCCGCCACGCCGGCTTGACGTAAGGCAGGATCTTCGGCGCAATCTCCAGCAGTTGCGCCAGCAGCGCCTCCGGGTCGATCGGCTCCAGGCCCAGACCGGCCCGCAGCGGGTCATGGTGCGAGCGCAGACGGTCGATCTTGATCTTCAGGTCGTCTTCATTCGCCAGATCGCAGGCGCGGATGGCGCGGCGGCCGACCTTGTCCTCATAGGCCGGACCGATGCCGCGTCCCGTCGTGCCGATCTTTGCGCCCGGCGCGCTGGCGGCGGCCTCGCGCGCCACGTCCAGCGCCGGATGGATCGGCAGAATCAGGCAGGCGTTGTCGGCGATGGTCAGGATGTCAGGCGTGATCGCCACGCCCTGAGCCTGGATCTTCTCGATCTCGCCGACCAGGTGCCAGGGATCGACCACCACGCCGTTGCCGATGATCGAGGGCTTGCCCTGCACCACGCCGCTCGGAAGCAATGCAAGTTTATAGACCTTGCCGTCGACGACCAGGGTGTGGCCCGCGTTGTGGCCGCCCTGGAACCGCACCACCATGTCGGCGCGATTGGACAGCCAGTCCACGATCTTGCCCTTGCCCTCGTCGCCCCACTGGGCGCCGACCACTGCGACGTTCGCCAAGACCTATACTCCGCAATCCAGAATGCGGTGGGAGCCTATAACCCCTGAATCGTCCGGAGTCGCCCCCAAGGTCGTCTAATGAGCGACAGAATTATCTGTGCGCCGACTGAGCCAGTTCGCCGACCGCCGTCTGAAACGCCCATTCCAGCCACGGCGTCGCCGCCACGACGTCCGCTGTCTCGACCGTACAGCCGCACCACAGACGCAGGCCCGGCGGGGCGTTGCGGTGCGGCTCCATGTCATAGACCGCCCCCTCGCCTTCCAGCAGCGCCTTGAACCGCTTCACAAAGGCCTTCTGTCCCGCCTCATCCAGCGCCGCCACGCGCGGATCGACGAACTTCAGACAGACCGAAGTCGTCGAGCGGATTTCCGGCTGCTCCGGCAGGAAGGCGATCCAGTCCGTCCGCTCCACCCACTCGGCCAGAGCGGCATAGTTGGCGTTGGTGCGCGCGATCAGGGCAGGCAGGCCGCCTTCGGCCTTCGCCCAGTCAAGGGCGTCGATCCAGTCCTCGATGGTCAGGACCGAGAAGGTGTTCATCACCACCCCGTCCGCGAGCGTCCGATCAAAGCCCGTCTTGTCGGCGATCCGCAGCACCTTCGGCACCGCCCGATCCGGCCGATAGCTATCCAGCCGCGCCACCGCGCGCGGCGACAGCACCATGACGCCGACGCCCGCCTCGCCGCCCAGCGCCTTCTGGAAGCTGAAAGTCGTCACATCCAGCTTCTCCCACGGCAGATCCATCGCAAAGGCCGCCGAGGTCGCATCACAGATCGTCAGCCCCTCGCGGTCGTCGGCGATCCAGTCGCCATCCGGCACGCGCACGCCCGAAGTCGTGCCGTTCCACGGGAACACCACATCCTTCTTCGGATCGACCTTCGACAGGTCCGGCAGTTCGCCCCACGGCGCCGTCAGGGCCTCGGGCTCCAGCCCCAGATGCGTCTTTACATCCGCCAGCCAAGTCAGGCCGAAATTCTCATAGGCGATCACCTGCACCGGGCGCTCGCCCAGCATGCACCACAGCGCCGCCTCGACCGCCCCGGTGTCCGAGCCGGGCGTATAGAGCATCACATAGTCGTCCGGCGGGCTCAGCACCTCGCGCGTCAGCCGCAGCCCATGCGCGAACCGCTCCACCACCTCCGGCGCGCGGATGCCCCGCCCCATCAGGTTCGTCGGCAGGTTCGCCAGCTCCCAGCCCGGACGCTTGGCCGTCGGCCCGGCCGAGAACCAGGGGCGAGCAGGCTTGGCGGCGGGCTTGGGCGTCATATCGGTCTCTGAAGTCTCGGGGGAGGAGAAGGAAGCTTCCGCCTTAGGCCATCAACGGCCAGGCTTATAGGGCCGGCGCTCACGCCATTCTGTCGCAAACCGGACCAGTTCGTCATCCGGCGCCTCGGGCAGCGTCACAACCAGCCTGGCCATCAGATCGCCGCGCTTGCCGTTCGCATAGGCGCCGCGCCCCTTGAGCCGCAGCACCTTGCCCGAGTTCGAGCCCTTGGGAATGGTCATCATCACCGCGCCCTCGGGCGTCGGCACCTGAATCTTGCCGCCCAGCACGGCATCCGGAACCGACACCGGCAGATCCATCGTCAGGTCGGCCCCGTCGCGCTTGAACACCGGATGCGGCTGGATACGCAGTTCGATCAGCGCGTCGCCCGCCTGACCGCCGCGCCCCGGCGCGCCCTGCCCCTTCAGCCGGATCGTCTGGCCGTCCGCCGCGCCCTTGGGGATGGCCACGTCGAGCATCCGCCCGTCCGAGAACTGGATGCGCCGCGTCGTCCCGGCGATGGCGTCCTCAAGACTGATGTCGAGGGTCGCACGCACGTCCTGCCCTCGCCCTCCGCCAAAGCCGCGCCCGGCGCTCCGTCCGCCGCCTCCGAAGGCGCCGAAGATTTCTTCCAGGTCGATATCGTCAAAGCTCGCCCGCCCGCCGGGGCCGCCCTCGCCGCGCCCGCCGAAGCCGAAGCCGCCGAAACCGCCGCCGCCCGGCCGCCCGCCCTGAGCGCCGCCAAAGCCTCGGAACTGCTCGCGTCCGTCGGCGTCGATCTCGCCGCGGTCATACTTCGCGCGTTTCTCCGCGTCGCCGAGCAGGTCGAAGGCGGCGGTGATACGTTTGAACCGCTCTTCGGCCGCCTTGTCGCCGGGGTTCTTGTCGGGGTGCAGTTCCTTGGCCAGCTTGCGGAACGCCTTCTTGATCTCGTCCGCGCTCGCGCCCTTGGAAACGCCCAGTTCCTGATAGGGATCGCCAGCCAATTTTCGCTCCACTCCGGATAAACACAGACCAGAGCGTCAGTTAATCCATGCAACCGCCCGCCGAAAGGGGCGAGGATGGTTTCCTCATGTTGCGCACCTCCTCCCAGCAGACAGGCAGGCCGTTGTCACAACGGCGCCGTCGCCTCCGCCCCCCAGCCGAAGCCATCCCCCCACTGAGCGACAGCCACGTTCGCCTCAGCCCCGAAGCCACTCGGAAAGTCCGCCGCAACCTCCAGGGCTCCATAGACCGTCTCCAGCCCCTCGACCTCCCAGACCCGGCGCTCAACAGCGCCGTCCAGCACCCGCACCCGGAAACGCCTCGGATCGACCTCGACCGGCTCGCTGTCCCATCCGCCGCCACCCAATCGCACGCGGGGCGTCCAGCTCAGCCGCCATCCGCTGTCCTCCTGCGTGGCGCGCAGATGCGCCGGTCGCCAGGGCGCGGCGTTCCGGTTCGTCCAGATGAAGCCGACCTCGGTCGTCCCCGCCCCGCCCGGCGGCGCGCCTGCTGGCCCCGCACGCCAGATCCGAGGCAAGCCGCGCTCAACCGCATCGACCTCGGCGCGCGCCATGCCGCGTTCCAGCAGCACGACCAGCGCCCCCGCTTCCGATCCATGCGACGCTGCGCCTTCCGTCCCCTGCTGTCCGCGCAACAGACCACTCAAGCGCCACACATCCCCGCCGACCAGTTCGGCCCGACGGAACTGCACCATCTCCCATCCTTCCGCGCTGCTCACCGCCAGCAGATTGGCGCCCGACAGCACCGCCTCGGCCGCTTGGCTCTGCGGCGCCCGCCCCTCGATCCGCACGTTCAGAACGCCCGTCTCGTCCCAGCGACCGACCACGCCGGGCCGCAGGGGCGCCGTCAGCGTCCCCACCGTCGCGGCCGACTCCACTACCGCCCTTGGCGTCAGACTGTCGACCGACGCGCCGCCATGCAGCGCCATCGTCGTCCAGGGCTCGACCGCCGCCGCGACCACCGGCCGCCCGTCGGCCTCCTCTCCCGGCAGCGGCGGCAGGTCCAGCAGCATCAGGAACGGCGCCCCCAGCGTTGCGATCCCGCCGCCCTCCCCGCGCCAGTCCTCCGGCGCATCCACGACGACGGCCTCGACCACAGGCGTCAACACCGCCGTGGGCGTCTCATCCCATTCCAACCGCTCGACACGCCAGTCGCCCGCACGCCCCTCCACCGCCGCCACATCACCCGGCTCCAGCTTCAGCGCCTCCAGCGGCCCCAGCTTGAGCGTCAGCCGCTCGGCCGCCTCGCCCTGCAACAGCCGCTGCGCCGCCGCCGTCGCCAGCCCGGCCCCGACCACGGCGGGCAGGGCCGCATCCACACCGCCGCCCTCGCCGTCCCCGCGCACCGTCACGGCGCCCAGCTGATAGTCCGCCGCCTCATCGATAAAGCGCAGCCGCGCGGCGCTGGGCCGAGGCGTCAGCCGCCGCTCGGCCGCCGCACTCCCGCCCTTGTCGGGCAGGGCCAGCGCCGCCAGATCCAGCGTCATCTCCCGCGCTGTCTCGCCCAGCACCGCTGCCTTGCCGTCGCGCTCGGCCGCCGTCGCCCCCAGCGCCTGCACCAGCGGCGCCAGCGCATCCTTCGTCGCCATCGGCCGGTCGATGACATAGCCCGTCACCGCGCCGCCCACCGCGCCGACCGTAAAGTCCGCCTCCGCCAGCCCGCCGCGCTTCAGGATCGCCTCGATCAGCCCCCGCGCATCGCCGCCCATCCGCCCGTTCAGCCAGTGCCCCGTGCGCCAGGCGCCTGCATCCGCCCACACCTCCCCCAGCGCCGGAAACGCCGGATAGGGCCGCGCGTCCCAGCACCAGACATCCGCCCCCTTCAGCATCGGCCCGCCATAGACGCCCGAGATCGGATTGTTCGCCGGCTGCACATAGTGCGTCAGCACCGCCTCGATCAGCCGCCGCTGCATCCGGTCGTCGCGCTCTCCGGTCGAGTACGGCGGCAGGGCGTTCTCGCTGCTCTTCGGATCCTGGAACAGGTTCGGCGCATTGCCCCCGCGATCCACCGCCGCACAGCCGAACTCGGTCAGACGGATCGGCTTCATCTGCGGAACCCAGGCCGTCGGCGCCGCCTCTCGTACCCCGGCTACGCGCTCATGGTGCGCGTTCGACCACCACCCTTTCAGATCCTTGTAGCGCCAGATCCAGTCCTCGCCGTGTGCGCCGTCCTCGATCGCCGTGCGCCGCTGCACCGCCCGATCCGCGTCCGAGGCGTAGTACCAGTCATACCCCTCGCCGCCCGCCACCTGCGCCGCCAGATAGGCCGGGTCCGACGGCCCCTTGAACTCATTCGCGTCCAGCCCGCCCTCGCCACCGCGCCAGTCGCCCATCGGCGGATACCAGTCGATGGCGACGTAATCGATGTTCGGATCAACCCACAGCGGATCGAGGTGAAACCTTACCTCTCCCTCCCTCTGCCAGCCGAAATACTCAGACCAGTCAGCGGCATAGCTCAGCTTCACCCGCGTCCCGACCACCGCCCGGCATTCGGCCGCCAGCGTCCGGAACTGCGCCACCGCCGGAAAGCCCCCGCCAGCATCGCGCGTCCAGGTCAGCCCGCGCATCTCCGACCCGATCAGCAGGTCGTCCGCCCCCTCCTCGGCCGCGATCTTCGCATAGTGCAGCGCCAGCCGACGCAGGCCCCAGCCGTCCGCCGCCCCGAACAGGGCCGCGACCTCGGCCGTCGCCCCCGCTCCATTCGTCCCCGTAATCCGCCCCCGCCACGGATAGCCGGGGCAGTCCATGAAGACGAAGGGATACAGCGTCACCTCCAGCCCGCGCGCCTTCAGCGTCCGGATCGCCTGTCGGACACTGTCGTCCGAGGGCGTGCCGCCATAGGCCGGACCATCCTCGACCTGAGAGATCAGATGCGCGTCCGCCCGCTCGACCCCGGCCACGCGCCAGACCATCGGCTCGGTCGGCTTCTGACGCCGCTCCACCCCCGGCCGGATGCGGCAATGAGCCATGCGTATGTCGTCGCCGAACCAGCCGACCACCAGACTGACCCGTTTCAGCCTCGGCGCCTGGGCCGTCAACTGATCCAGCGACGCCTCCAGATCCGTCTGCCCCGCCGTCAGATGCACATTCTCGGGCGTCGATTTCGTCAGCCCCTCGCGCCGCATCACCGGCTCGGTCGCCAGACAGAACTCGCCCGCGCCGGGGATCAGGCAGACGCCCTCCAGCCGGTCCTCCATCTGCGCTTCGGCGCCCTGCGGTCGGCGGAACACCTCAAAAGACAGCTGCGGCGCCCGGTCGCCATAGGCGTCCAGCGGCAGGTCCTCGAACACCACATAGGCCGTCCCGCGATAGGCGGGCGCCCGCCCCTCCACCGCCTCGATCAGCGGGTCGGGCAGTTGGCCCTCGGTCCCGCGATGCAGGCGCATGGTCACGCCCGCCATGTCCATCGGCTGGCCGTCGGCCCAGATGCGCCCCACCCCGTCGACCGGCCCCTCGCACAGGGCCACCGCGAAACTCAGCGAATAGGCGTAGTCGACCGTCTTTCCCGCCTTGCCCGCCGACCGCTTCTCCTTGCGCTCCAGAAAACGCGCGGCCCAGATCACCTGTCCCGTCACCCGCGCCCGGCCGAAAACGCAGGCCATCGGCGCCCCCTCGGCAGAGGACTGCAGCTTCAGCCCCTCCAGCCTCGGCCCGACCTGCCGCGCCGGCGACAGTCCCGCCACCAGCCGGTCGTCCAGCGCCCGCCCCAGCAGGCCCCCGGCCAACAGGCCCAGGCTGCTGACGCCCGCCATCCCGCCAAGCCCGCCCAGCAGCACCTGCGCCATCGTCTACTCCTTCAAATTCCCGCCAAGGGTTCAGGCCAGCGAAACACCGCGACCAGCCGCCGCCGCCACCACGGCCCCATCCAGCTTTCCACGACCGAGCGGCCCCAATAGGCGTGGATCATCCGCCGCTCGGGCCCTTCCACCGCGCTCAACACCGCGCAGTGTTTGGCCGGCGCGCCCGCCGCCATGCGGAACAGCAGCACGTCACCCAGCCCCGCCCGCTCGGGCGGTATCTCCACCAGCCAGCGCCGTGCCGCCGCCCACAGCGCCTCCTCTCCCCCGACCTCGGCCCAGTCAGGCCGATAGGGCGGCGGCGCCTCCGGCTCCACGCCCATCACCTCCCGCCAGACCCCGCGCACCAGGCCCAGGCAGTCCGCCCCCTCGCCCTTCAGGCTGCACTGATGCCGATACGGCGTTCCCAGCCAACCGCGCGCCGCCGCCACGACCCCCAAGCGCCGCGCCTCTCCCTCCCCTTCATGGGGAGGGTGGTCGCGTAGCGACCGGGTGGGGAGGGCTTGGTGATCAGGACACGACGCTTGTTCTTGCTTGCCGCCCCCACCCGGCTTCGGCTCCGCCTCAGCCACCCTCCCCATGAAGGGGAGGGAGAATTCCTGAGCGCCCTTCCTCATCTCCTGCGGCTCCCGCCGTCATTGCGCCCGCTTACCGGCCGCGCGGTCAGGAAGTCCTCGCCCGGCACATCCGGAAAGCCCTGAAAATTGACCCCATTCGCGAACACGCCGACACACGTCGCCCACCGCTTGTCGCAACTGCGCCCCGCGATCGCCGCCGCCTCCAGCCCGCAGCGCCCATCGCCCAGCATCGCGTCGCAGCCCCGGCCATAGGTCCGCCCCACCACCCGCTCCAGCGCCGCCATCGGCCCGTCCAGATCGGCGATGAACCGTCCATCCTCGCGCCGTATCCGCGCCAGCCGCCCCTTCCACAGCCGCACCTTCAGATCCGGCCGCATCCAGTCCACGCGCCACAGCTCGACCTCGGCGGCGTCATACCGCCCCGCCGCTATGTCCTCTTCGGTGATCGCCGCGTCATCCAGCCCGCCCGAGGCCGACAGCCCACCCGCCGCCAGACCGACCTCGCCTTCGCCTGCCCCGCCGGTCCAGCCGCTGGCCGCCCGGCACGTGACGCCCTCGACCTCCAGATCGCGGTCATGGTCTGTGAAGCCCATCGCCCGCCCGTCCGCCCGCCTCAGCAGCCAGACATGGCAAAGCGTCGCCGCCCCGCTTTCGATGCGGGCGGCCAGTTCATCGGGAACATTGCGCATGGCTCAGATCCGCACCTCGATCAGCGGCATGGCGACCATCCGCCCGGCGCCGAAGCTCTCCAGCGTCACCTCCATCCGGTCCGCGTCGAACCGCACCGGCACGTCAAAGGCGAAGCCCGCCGTCACGGCGACGCCCTGCAGCGGCGCCGTCGCCAGCGTCACCCGCCCTGTCGTCGCCTCCAGGTTGAAGGCCGCCGTCTCCACGCCCGCCACGGCCACCCGCACCGATCCCTCGACCGGTTTGGCGATGAGCCGCCGATGATCGCCATAGGCCTTGCACAGCTGGAACGTCCGCGTTTCGCCGTCGCCCGTCCCGATCGTCTGATCCAGCGGCGTCACGGCCGCCCCCGGCGCCCCGCTCCTGAAATCCGCGAAGTCGCGAAACCGGAAACCATGCAGCCGCCCGCGTCGCGCTTCGAAGAAACTCGTCAGCGCCGCCATGTCGTCCAGCGAGCGCAGTCTCGCCCCGATCAGATAGCGCCTGCGACCATCGGCCCACGGCGTCGAGCGCCGCTCGAACCCCGACGCCAGCGTCGTGATCTCCGTCCTGCGCTCGACGCCTCCGGTCGAGCCGAACGCCAGCCGCGCCGGCAGGCGCACCTCATGAAAGGCCATGCGTCCTCTCCCCATCCCTGTCTCAATGTCTGGATTGCGTCCCGGACGGGACGGATTGCGAACGCGTCGCGAAAAATCTTGCGTAACGTCACGCTGCGGGTTGTCCGCGCCGCCAGCGTCGGCCATGCTTTCGCCACACCACGGCAAAGCCGTTCAACGACAGGAGATCCGCGTGCGCGGCGAAATTCTCAGCTATGACGACGCCACGGGCACAGGGCTGATCAGCGGCGACGACAGCCTCCGTTACGGCTTCGCGCGCACCGCCGTTCAGGGCGACGGCGCAGTCGCCGCCGGCGTCCGCGTCGACTTCGTGCCCGAAGGCATGGAGGCCACCCAGATCATGCTCCTGCCGTCCGCCACCGCCGCCGCGGCCTTCGGCCAGGCAGCAGGGGCCGCCTCCTCGGCCAGCGCCGAGTCCGGCTCCGGCTACGACATCAAGTCCGCCTTTTTCTCGTTCAAGGGGCGCCTGCGCCGTCGGGACTTCTGGATCAGCTGGGCCATCCTGTTCGTCGTCGGCCTGGTCCTGAACTTCGTGCCCAAGGTCAGCTTCATCCTCGGCCTGGTGCTGATGGTCCTGCACCTGGCGGTCGGCTTCAAACGCTTCCACGACATGGGCAAGCCGGGATGGCTGGTCGTCATCCCCTGGGCGCTCTGGTACGCCTCGCTCGCCATGTTGGTCAGCGCCTTCGGCCTGTCGGTCCTGAGCGACCCCAACGCCATGCAGTCGATGGACCCCGAACTGCTCTTCGCCACCGGCGGCGCCGCCTTCGGCCTGATGTTCCTGGCCGGTCTGGTCAGCTTCGGCTTCTGGATGTGGCTCGGCTTCGGCGGCAGCCAGCCCGGCCCCAACAAATACGGCCCCAACCCCAAGGGCGAATAAGTCCCAAAGAGCGCTCTTCGGAGCGCTCTTTTTTGTTGTCGCTACTGCTCGGCGCGCGGCGCCTTGCTGCTTGAGGTGGTCAGCGCGCTCCCAGCGCCGTGGCGCGCGCCAGCATGCGCGCGATCTGCGTCTCGGACCGCAACAAGCCCTCGGCGCCGCCGTCCACCGTGACGTTCACCGTCACCCCAGGCCCAGAGCCAGAGTGACCGTTCATCGGCTCCACCGTCCCCGCGCCGGCCGGGCGAAACACCTCCGGCCCGCGCTCGCCGACCAGATAGGCGCCTCCGCCCATGACCGGCCCGCCGTCCGCTCGCGCGCCGCCGAAGCCGCCCATCGCCGCCGCTATGGCGCCCGACAGACCTCCGCCGCGCACGCCTGCCGCCGCATTGACGGCGTTCAGCACCGCCCGCGCCAGCTCAGCCAGCGTCACCTGCCCATCCGCCGCCGCCCGCGCCAGCGACCGGGTCAGACTGGCCCCCGCCCGCCCGAACGCGTCCTCGATCGAGGCCGCCGCCCGCTCCGCCGGCTCCTTCAGCGCCTCCAGCGCCGCCGCCGCCTCAGCCGCCTTCACCGGCACGGCGTCGATCCCGTCCGGCCTGAAACCATCAGTCATCCGGCCACATCTCCTGCATTCGTTCCAGTTCGCCGCGCCCCAGGGGCGCCGCCTGCGCCGGCCCCGCCATCAGCATCCGCCACTCCTTGAGCGACAGCCGCCAGAAGCCCTCCGGCCCCACGCCGATCCGCGCCGCCGCCTGCATCATCTCCGCCCATTGACGGTCCTGGGGCGTCATCAGGCCGCCGCCGCGAAAGCCTTCGCCACCGCCTCCGCCGCCTCACACGGATCGACCAGCGCCGTCTTCAGCCCATCCGCCAGCGCGACCTCGCCGCCGCCGCGCAACAGGGCCGCCAGCACCACCATCAGATCGCGCGCCGACAGCGAGCGCAGCCGCTCGGCCAGCGCCGCCACCCCGGCGACGCCCAGCCCGGTCTCGATCTCCGCCAGCGCCCCCAGCGTCAGGCACAGCGTCCGCTCCGCCCCCGCCAGGTTTGCGACCACCTCGCCCCGCACGCCGTTCGCCATCACAGCGCCTCGAAACTGATCTCGCCCGCGCTGGCCAGGCTCAGCGCGAAACTGGCCTCGCCCTCATGCTCGCCCGCATATTCCAGCGCCGCGACCAGGAACGGCCCTTCCAGCACGCCGAAATCCGGCACGATCAGCCGCCACGTCTTCGCCGCCTGCTCAAAGAAGGCCTCGCGGATCAGGGCGTCCGACGCCGCGTCGCGGAAAATCCCCTGCCCCGACACCGCCGCCGACTTCACGCCCGCCCCCGCCAGCAGTTCGCGCCACCGTCCGGCGCTGTCGCTGTCGGTCGCATCCACCGTCCTGGCGTTCAGCGAGATCGTCCTCGCCCTCAGTCCCGCCACCGTTGCGAAGGCGCCGCCCGCGCCCTCGACCTTCAGCAGGATGTCCTTGCCCCGTTGCGCGCTCATCTCAGATTTCCTCCGTCACGGCTCTCAGCCGCATCACCGCCCAGGCCCGCTTCAGATCCGGGCTGCGGAACAGGTCCGTGAACGTCACCGCCACGCTGACCGCCCTCACCCCGTCCGCCTCCAGCGGCGCATCGGCGAGCCGCGCGCGCACCGCCGCCGCCACGGCCCGCGCCTCCTCCAGCCCCCGGAACCGACTGGCGCAGGTCAGGGTCAGCCGCTGCTCCACCCCGCCGCCGTCCGCATTCAGCGGCCTGCTCTCGCACCGCCCGATCAGCAGATGCGGAAACCCCGCACCTTGCGGCGGCTCATCCCAGATCCGCGCCGGGTCGCCCAATAGCGCCTGCAGCGCCCCATCGCCGCCCAGATGCGCGATCAGCGCCTTCACCAGCGCCCCTTCATGATCCTTCATCGCGCCCGCTCCAGATCCAGCCGCACCCGACCCGCCGCCTTCGGATCGGCCTCGATCCCGACCACGGCCCAGTCCGCCCCGCCGAAGCGCGCCACCAATCCTTCCTCCAGCCTCGGATCGACCCGCACCGTGGCGCTCAGCGTCTCTACCGCGCGCGTCACGCCCGCGTCCGTCCGCTCGCGCCGCCGTCGCGCTCCCAGCGCCAGCCACAGCGACCCGACCGGCTCATAGTTGACCACCTGGCCGCCATAGGGCGTCTGCGCCACCACCGGCCGCACCAGAGACGCCACCACCTTCATCGCGCCCGCGCTCACAGCCGCACCACGCGATAGGGCGCGATCCACCCCTCGACCGGCGCCGCCGACATCTCGCTCTCGTCGCGCTCAAAGGCGCGCATCACCAGCATCATCACCGCCAACCTCAACGGCGTTGGCGAGGTCGAGGTCAGGCACAACCCGACTTCGCCCTCCACCCGCGCCCTGGCCGCGTCGATCAGCGTCTGGATCAGCCCGTCCTCCGCCTCATGCTCGACGCGCAGGAACAGCTTCGCCTCCGCGAGGCTCACGGGTGCCGTCATTCAAATCTCCAATATTCTGCTGCCTTCTCCCCTTGGGGGAGAAGGTGGGCGCCGCAGGCGCTCGGATGAGGGGAAGGGTTCAACAGACGACCGGCTGGACCAGAGCGCGCCGCCCCCGTCCCCCTCATCCGTCTCGCTCTGCGAGCCGCCTTCTCCCCCGCAGGGGAGAAGGAAGACCCGCCGCCACCCTTACGAGGCCGCGAACTTCATCAGCTTGATCGCGTCGAAGTTCTGCACTCCGCCGCCCACGCGCTTGGTCGTGTAGAACAGCACATAGGGCTTGGCCGAATAGGGGTCGCGCAGCACCCGCACCCCCGCGCGATCCACGATCAGATAGCCGCGCGCAAAGTCGCCGAAGGCGATCGACAGACTGTTCGCCGCCACGTCCGGCATCGTCTCGATCTCGGTGACCGGATAGCCCAGCAGACTGGCCGTCTCGCCCGGCCGCGTCGCCGGCGACCAGACATAGTTCCCGTCCGCGTCCTTGAACTTGCGCACCGTCGAGACCGTGCGCCGGTTCATCACGAAACGCCCATTCGGCCGATACTGGGCCTTGGGCGCATAGATCAGGTCGATCAGCTTGTCCGCCGGGTTGGTCGAGGCGAAACCGCCCGCCGCCCCCGACGCCACCGTGCCGATCTGGCCCCAGGTCTGCGTGCCCTCGGCCGCATTGGCGTAGGCCAGAAAGCCCTTGGGCTTGTTCACGCCGTCGCCGCTGACGAAGGCCGCCGTCTCCTGCGCGGCGAAGGCGTCCTCGACCTCGGCCGCCAGCCATTCGTCCAGGTCGATCAGGGCATCGTCCAGCAGGCTCTGCGTCGCCGCCGGACAGGCGTAGAGATCGGCCGACGAGAACTCCAGCAGCGCCAGCGTCGCCTGATCCGTCTCCGGACGGGCCGCCGTCTCGGCCACCCAGCCCGCCTGCACGCCCGCCGTCGAGACCGGCTTTCGGAACACGCCCGAGCCCACCGTGCGCACCGTGGCGATCTCGCGCATCGGACTGCCCGCCATCAGGCGACGCTCGATGGCGCGCTCCGTCTCAGGCGGCACGACATAGCCCGCCGAGTTCGACGCCGACGACAGCCCCGCCTTCAGCTCCAGACCATGCGAAGCGCCAGACTTCATATAGCCTTCCCACGCCGCCTTGGCCTCCGGCGCCGCCACGACGGCAGGCGGCTCGGCGCCCAACCCAGAAGCACTGAGAATCGGCCTGCGGCTCTCGCTCAGCGCACGGTCCATGCGCGCCTGCGCCTGAGCCACGGCCTGGTCGATGCGCGCCACCTTCTCCTCCAGCAGCGCATCGGCCGAAGCCTTCTTCTCGATCTCGTCCAGACGGGCGTCGTTGGCCCCTTTGAACGCCTCGAACGCGGCCATCATCTCATGCATGGCGGCGCGCGCCTCGGGATGACCCGAGACGGTCTTGGTCTCTTTCATGATGTCTCCAGAAAAATGCGCAACCGTCCTGCGGCGCGCCGTCAAACCGGGCCAGGCCCGGAACCGTCCCATCCTTTGCCGCGCTTCAAAAGCGTGCGACCCTCCCGTTATCGAACCGGAGGACATGGAGGATGGATGTTGAAACTCGTAGGCGTCGCCCTCTCGGCTCCGCTGTCGGCCATCGCCCTCATGGCCTGCTCAACCCCTGAGCGTCCGACCATGTCCCAGAATTCGTCCCAAGGTTCGGCCCAGACAGCGCCCGCCGCTCCGCCCCGCCTATCCGCCGACGTCTCCCTCGACGCCCGCCTGTTCGAGATCCTCGGCGCCTGCGAAGCCCTTGATCCGGACGGCGACCAGACCTTCGAGGCTCATCTGCGGCGCCACGCCCCCCACGCCGCCCCAGACCGACAGGAGGCCCTGCGCCAGGCTCACGCCCGCGGCCGTGCTATCGCCGCCCGACAGACACCCGAATCCTGCGCTCGCCTGCTACGCGCCTACCGCCAGCAGGAACCCGGCCTGCACGGACCCGCCGCCAACCGTTCGCGATTGAAGACGACCGACTGATGCCAATCGCCTCAAGCCCAACCTCGCAGTTTCTTGACGCCGTCCGGCAGTCCTGGATTCTAAAACTTGTCTGGGCCTGGCTGTCTCTGTTGCCGTTGTCCCTCTACGCCGTAGCCAAGCATGGCGATGGTCAATTCAGGTTCATCTGGTTTGCGCCCCTGCTCCTGCTCGTCCCGCCCGCCGCCTCATTGCTGATCGGCCGGCTGCAGAGCCAAGCGCAGAGAAAACGCCATCGCCGCCTGACGCCCCTCCAGCGGACCCAGGTTTCCGACAAGCCGGAATACGAGCCGCTTCACGAGGTTCTGGCGATCGGCTCCCATCCTCCTGTGGCGACCCTGCCTCCGCTGCTTCAGGCAGCCGTCGCCCGGCTCGGCGCCAAACCTCCGGTCTGGCTGGCGCCGTTCGTTATTCCGCTTTGCCTGGCGTTCGGCGTCGCCTTGGCCGCCCTGGCCATGCTGGACGATCCTGTCGCTCTACTGACGCGTGGGCTGGGTCGACCCTGGCCTCTCAGCTACTGGAGCACCTACGCCATCTTCGCTGCGATCAGCTTCCTCCTCGTGACCTGGCATTGGCTACGCGCCATGCACGACCATTATGTCGCCGAGGGCCTCAATGCCGGCCGTCGTCCTTTTCCGGCCTTGCGCGCCTGAACCGCGCGCCCGGCAGCATCGGAAACGTCACCAGCGACACCTCCCACAGCTCAACCGCGCTCAGCACTCTTAAGCGCCCGTCGCGTCGCGCCTTCGTCGCCCGAAAGCCGATCGACAGCCCGTCCAGCGCCCCGGCGCGCGTCAACGCGGCGGCGTAGCGGGCCTCAGCGGACCAGTCCTCGATCCGCCCCTCGACCCACAGGCCCCGCTCGTCCTCAACCATCCGCTCCCAGACGCCGACGACAGCGCGGCTTTCATGCTGGTGCAGCATCCGCACCCCGCCCGCGCCGGTCTTCGCCAGGCTCTCGGCGAAGACGCCGCGCGCCGTCACGTCCCCGTTCAGGTCCGCCACGCCCCACAGGGAGGCGTAGCCGGCGATGGCCAGCCCCGCCCTTGTCCGGCTTGTCGCCGCCATCATTTCTCCTCCAGCCGCCGCTCGATCCGCTCGACCGCAGCGCGCGTCGCCTCGCCCTGCGCCTCCAGCCGCGCCAGTCGCTCGGCGACCAGCCTTTGTTCATCCACGCGCTGCTCCAGGGTGGCGATCCGCGCCGCCGCCCCGCCGGCCCACACCAGGCCGCCGATGGTCTGCACCAGCAGCGCTGCGATGAGGGCGACGGGCATCTTCTTCATCGCTTCCATCACTCGCCCACCCCCGCCATCCGGCGCCGCTCGTCCTCGGTCAGGAAGCCAGCCGCATTCAGCCGCGCCCACAGCGCATCCCGCTCGACCTGAAGGGCCGGAACCGCATCCAGATCCGGCTCGATCCGGCAATCGACGAAGCGGCTCCCCAGCCAGCCCGTCATCGCCCCGGCCGCCTTCCTCACCAGCGGGATCACCGTCCCTCGCCAGAAGGCCGCGTTCGCCTCGCGATAGTTGGCGTAGGTCGCATCGCCGGGTATCCCCAGCAACTGCGGCGGCACCCCGAAGGCCAGGGCGATCTCCCGCGCCGCCGCGTGTTTCCCGGCGATGAAGTCCATGTCGTGCGGCGTCAGGCTCATCGGCTTCCAGTCCAGCCCGCCTTCCAGCAGCAGCGGCCGCCCGGCGTTCCGCGCCCCGGCATGGGCCTCGCCCAACTCCGCCTTCAGCGCCTCGAACTGATCCGCTGTCAGCCGCTCCCCATCCTTGGCCCCATAGACCAGCGCCCCCGAGGGCCGCGCCGCATTGTCCAGCAGCGCCTTGTTCCAGGCCCCAGACGCATTGTGCACGTCGATGGCGAAGGCCGCCGCCTCCAGCGGCGAAAATCCGTAATGATCGTCCGTCGGGTGAAACAGCTTCAGATGCATGACCGGCGACCAGCCGTCGCCATGCCGCCCGATCCGCACCGCGCGCCCGCCGACCGCATACTCATAGGCTTCCGGCCAGCCCGCCCGTCCCGGAACCACCTTCACCCGATCCGGCCTCAACGCCCACAGTTCATCGGGCGCGCCGTCCCCGTCGGCGTCGCCGGTCGCCTCGACATAGGCGTTGCCCGCCGTCTGCAGCGCGCCGTAAACCGCCTCCATCAACTCACCGCCCGACTGCTCGGGATTGGGTTTGTCGATCAGCCGCGCCAACGGATGGTCCGCGCTGCGCACGCCCCCGACCATCACCATCAGCGGGGTCGAGGCCGCCGCCTCCGCGATCATCCGCACGCAGCGATAGGCCACGGCGTTCTTGCCGAACCCCTCGTCCGCCAGATGCGCATAGTCGCGCGGCGTCCACCGCGCGCGGCCCACCCCGGTCAGAGCGATCAGCGGCCCGGTGCGGCTGTCCTTGATTTCGGGCGCAGCAACGCGCCGCCGACCGAACGGTCGTCGCCAATCCATATGGTTCTCCATCGTCATTCTCCCTCCCCTTCATGGGGAGGGTGGCTGAGCCGCAGGCGAAGCCGGGTGGGGGCGGCCAGGCAAATCAACCGCCGCCCCCAGATCACCCAGCCCTCCCCACCCGGTCGCTATCGCGACCACCCTCCCCATGAAGGGGAGGGAGAAACGCAGCGCGCATCCTCACAGCGCCCGCAGCCTCGGCTGCGTCTTTCCGGCCAGCAGCAGGTGCGTCAGCCCCCACACCAGGGCGTCCGCCCGGTCCGGGCTCTTGGCGCCCGGCGCCTCGCTCCCCAGCGCCATCATCTCTTCTTCCAGCGCCGGAAACGCCCCGCAGTGGACGACCCGGCCCTGCTCGTAGAGCGCCGCCACCGGCTCGGCCCGCGCCTTCTTGGACCGGCTGGCGTGAACCAGCTTCACCTGCGCCGGACAGTCCGCCTGCCCCAGCAGGGTCCGCACCATCTCCCCGCCCTGATTGGCCTCGGCCAGCACCAGGTCGGCGTCGAACTCGCGCGCCGTCTCCGCCACGCGCCGCGCCCATCCGGCGGGCGACAGGCCGCGCGCCGAACGGTCGGCCAGCACATAGGCCGCCTTGTCCCAGCGCCCTGCGACCACGATCCCGCAGGCGTCGCCGTGGGCGCTGGCGGGCGGGTCAACCGCCACCACCACCCGATCGAACCGCGCCGGACGACTCCCGCGCGCGCGCGCCAGATCCTCGGCCCGGAACAGGGCGCCGTCGGCCTCGACCACCAGCCCTTCCATCTCCTGCGCCTCCAGCCGCGTCCCGGCGTAGAGGCTCTGAAGGTGGCCCAGGAACCCCGGCGCCAGATTGGCTTCGTTGTCCTTGGTCGCCAGCCGGGCCGTCGCCACGCCCGGCTCGGCCAACAGGCGCCTCAGCGCCGGGATCGGCCGGGGCGTCGTCGTGATCGCCAGCCGGGGATCAGCCCCCAGCCGCAACCCGAATCTCAGGTTCGACAACGTCGCCTCAATGTTCCTCCAGGCGCAGAACTCATCCGCCCAGGCCGCGTGAAACTGCGGTCCGCGCAGGCTGTCCGGGTCTTCGGCCGAAAACGCGTAGGCCGCCGCGCCCGAGGGCCAGATCAACCTGCGTCGCCCCGCCTCCCAGCGCGGCCGGTTGTCCGCCGTCGCCTGAGCCTTCAGCCCCGACGGCCCCTCGACCATCACCTCGCGCACGTCGTGCAGCGCCGTTCCGACCAGGGCGAAGGTCCGGTCCGCGCCCCGCGCCAGTTCGTTCATCCAGAAGCCGCCGGCGAAGGTCTTGCCCGACCCGCGCCCGCCCAGCAGCACCCAGGTGCGCCAGTCCTCACGCGGCGCGATCTGGTCGTCGTTCAGCCTCGGCGTCGCCTTGACTGCCGCCCTCAGCGCCGCCCCCCGCTGTTCGCGCGGCAGGCTCTCGATCCAGTCCCGCAGCCAGCGACTTGCGCTCGATGGCTGCGACGAGATGATCGACACGGGCGAAGAATTCGGCCTGAAGCCCGGCCAGTTCGGCGTCGCTGAGGTCACGGTCGTCGTCGCTCATTCCATCCTCTTCAGGGCTGCGGCTCTTGCGGATCAGGTCGACTTCCAGCGCCGCCACCGCCTTGGCCGTGCGGGCCAGAACGCCGATGGCGCGCGCCCGCTTCTCGGCCTCGGCCACATCGGCGGGCGGCTCGGCCGCAGTCACCACGGCGATCGCCTGGTCTGTCGCAGCCCTCAGACTGGCGAAGACCTCGCCCAGCCACGCCGCCGTCGTCCCCGCCGCCCCGCCCTGATCCGCTTTTCCCGCCATGACTGAACCATAGCCGAGCAGCGTCCTCAGGCGTGCAAAGGGCGCCCGGATCGCGTCAAACGTAAGGATTTCCCTGCTTTGGCCCGCCCAGTCGCAAAGACCGTCGGCGTCAGGCGCCCGCCCGCGTCTCTTCAGGCGTCGTTTCAGCCTCGTTCAGCCACCACGACAGGGCGGCGGCCAGTTCCGTGATCTGGATCGGTTTGGCCAGATGGCCGTCCATGCCCGCCTCCAGGCAGCGCGTCACCTGATCGGCCTGGACGTTGGCCGTCAGCGCCAAAATCGGAATGCGGCGCTCGCCCTGGGCTTGCATCCGACGAATTTCCCGCGTCGCCGTCAGCCCGTCCATCACCGGCATGTGCACATCCATCAGCACCAGGTCATAAACCCCCGAATGCGCCGCGTGCACCGCCTCGGCGCCGTCGGCGACCGTATCGATCTCCAGGCCCAGATTTCTCAGTATGGCGCTGACCAGTTCGCGGTTGGCGGCCGCGTCGTCGGCCATCAGCACCCGGCCGCGCATGGCGTCCTTGCGGGCGCGATCAGTCTCGTCCCTCGCCGTAACGCCTTCTTCCGTCGCCGCCGCCAGCGGCGCCTCGAACCAGAAGGTCGAGCCTGCGCCCGGCGCGCTCTCCACCCCGACCTCGCCGCCCATCAGTTCGATCAGCCGCCGCGAGATCGCCAGCCCCAGACCCGTCCCGCCGTAGACCCGCGTCGTCGAGGCGTCGGCCTGGGTGAAGCGCCGGAACAGTTCCCCGATCTTTTCGGACGGGATGCCGATGCCGGTGTCGGTCACCTCCACCCGCATCCGCCAGCCGCCGCCCTCCTGCGCTCGCCCGCCGACCTTCAGCGTCACCGCCCCCCTGGCGGTGAACTTGGCCGCATTGGACAGGAAGTTCAGCATCACCTGCCGCAACCGCCCCTTGTCGCCGGTCAGGCGCTCGGGCGTTTCCGCCGCCATCACCACATTCAGCGTCAGCCCCTTGGCCGAGCACTGGCTCTCGATGATCGCCGCCGCCCCCTCGACCAGGGCGCGCGTATCGAACGGCTCCGGGTCCATCTCGATCGCGTCGGCTTCCAGCTTGGAATAGTCCAGAATGTCGTTGATGACGCCCAGCAGCGCCTCCGACGCCGTGGCGATGCGCTCGACATAGACGCGCTCTTCGGCGGGCAGATGCTCCGACGCCTGCAACAGTCCGGAAAAGCCGATGACGCTGGTCAGGGGCGTACGCAGCTCATGGCTCATATTGGCCAGGAACTCGCTCTTCACCCGCGCCGCCGCCACGGCGGTCTCCTTGGCCTCCAGCACCTCCGCCTCCAGCGCCTTGCGCTGGGTCATGTCGCGGATCACCACCACCACGTCGTCGACATGGCCGTGCTCGTCCTTCAGGGCCTTGAAGGTGCACTCGACCCAGACGGTCTGGCCCTTCTTGTGCACCGCCCTGTGCTCAAGGCGGGTCGGCTCGCCGCTCTTCACCGCCCTGCCGATGGCGCCCAGCACCAGGTGCCGGTCCTCGGGGTGAACATAGTCGGTCGACTGGCCGCTCATCTCCTCATAGGTCCAGCCCAGCAGTTGCTGGATCGCCGGCGAAATGTATTTGCTCGACCCGTCCATCTTGACGCGGGTGATGACGTCGCCGGTGTTTTCGGCCAGCAGGCGATAGCGCCGCTCATTGGTCTGGGCCGCACGCAGCAAGGCCTCGCGCTCGGTCACGTCCTGCAGCACGCCGAACAGGGCGATCACCCGGCCGGTGGCGTCCTTCTCGGCGGCGCCCTCGGCGGCGACCACCCGCTCGGTCTCGTCGACTCCCACCAGCCTCAGCTTGAAGGTATAGCCCTCGCCGGTCTTCAGAGCCCGCTCGACCAGCCGTTGAATCTCGCCCCGGTCGTCGACGTGATAGTGGTCGAATACATCCTCCAGCTTCGGATGGAAGACGCCCGGCGCCCGCCCGTGGATGCGATAAATCTCGTCCGACCAGGTCACCGTTCCGGTCGCGACCTCATAACGCCAGCGTCCGACCCCGACCATGTCCTCGGCCAGCCTCAAAGTCTCCAGGCGCGCCGCCTCCTGGCGCATCGCTTCGGCGTGTTCCATCAACTGTCCCGCCAGACCGGCCAGTTCGCGGATCAGATCGAGCTCCGTCTGCGTGGGCGCCGGGCGCGGCTGAACGTCCATGACGCCGATGGCTCCTGCGGGCCGGCCGTCAGCCCCGCAGACCGTGGCGCCGAGGAAGAAGCGGACATAGGGCGCCCCGACCACCATCGGATGGCGGCGATAGACCGGATGCTCATGCGCATCCTGGATCACCATCACGGCGTCCGGTCCCATGTCCGCCAGTTGGTGGCTGACGCTGTTCAGGCGCGGCACGCTCACCTCGTCCAGACCGACCCCGGACAGAAAGACCGCCCGGTCTTCATCCAGCGTCGCGATCATGGCGTGGGGCGTGCGGAACGTCGCGCACGCGATCGCCGTCAGTCGGTCGAACGCGTCCCGCGCTCCGCTTCCCGACCCTTTTCGTGTTGCGACAATGTCCATTCCGCCCTCGCCCCTGACCACGCCCTTACCCCCGGTCGACGAATTATTCGTTAGCGACGCCGCGTTCCGCCATCCATTCCGGCGCCTCGAAGTCCAGGGCGTCCTCGGGTTCGTTCAGCGCCGTCTCGCACACGGTCTGACGCCGCACGGACACCCCGGCCGCATGCACCGTCTCCCGGTCGCCCGAGACCAGCGGGTGCCACCAGGCCAGCGGCCGCCCTTCATGAAGGCGACGATAGGCGCACGACAGCGGCATCCACTTCAGCCGCTCGATATTGTCGGGCGTCAGCTGCACGCAGTCCGGCACCTCGGCCTGACGATCAGCATAATCGGTGCAGGTGCAGGCGTCCGTATCGAACAGCTTGCAATGCACGCGCGTAGGGATGATCTGGTCGGTGTCCTCGTCCTCGAACCGGATGACGCAGCACAGGCCGCAGCCGTCGCACAGGCTTTCCCACTCGCCCGGATTCATCTCGGCGAGCGTCTTGGTTTCCCAGAAGGGCTTGGCTGACGCGGAACTCATGGGCGCGCCCTATACGCCTCAAAACCCCCGCTGTCGCCTTCTCCCTCCCCTTCATGGGGAGGGTGGTCGAAGCGAAGCGAAGACCGGGTGGGGAGGGTCAGGCGATCCTGGTCTCGGCGATTCAGCCGCACCGCCGGCGCGCTTCAGTGCGTCACGCTCTTCGAGAACAGGTTGATCACCACCACCCCGCCGATGATCATCACCAGGCCGAGGACCGCCGGAACGTCCAGCTTCTGTTTGAACAGAAAGACGCCGATCGCCGAGATCAGCACCACCCCCAGCCCGCTCCAGATCGCATAGGCCAGCCCCACCGACATCTGCTTCAGCGCCAGCGTCAGCAGATAGAAGGCGATGCCGTAACAGACCGCCAGACCGGCCGTCGGCAGCGGCCGGGTGAACTGCTGCGACTGCTGCAACAGGGTCGTCCCCATCACCTCAAAGCCGATCGCGCCCAGCAGGGCCAGCCAGGTCGCCGGATTCATGCGTCGGCCTTCCCATCGGCGTCGGCTTCCGAATAGCCGTCCGTCAGCAGACTGCCCGGCGTCAGCAGCGACAGCAGGGCCTGGCGCTGTTCCAGCGACACCTCATGCGTGCCGAACAGGTCGCTCATCCACAGGCCGTCGGCGATCAGCCGCAGCATCAGGGCGTCGTCCCGGCCCATCGGGTCTTCGGGGTCTCCCACCGTCAGGCTGCGGATCGCCTCGCGCCAGCGCGGGATCAGGCTGGGCTCAATGGCGCAGGCGGCCAGGACAGCGCGCCCGATGCTCACGTCCCGCTCGGTCGCCGGCTCATTGACCACCGTCCTCAGATAGGCCCGCGCATTGCGGCCATAGGGATTAGGATCACGCGCCGCCTCGGCCAGCACCACTGTCGTCATCTCCAGCGACAGATGGTCCAGCACCCCTTCCAGCAGCGCCTGCTTGTTCGGAAAATGGTGCAGCAGGGCGCCCTTGCTGAACGGCAGGCGCGCCACCACGGCGTCCAGCGTCACCGACATCGCCCCCTCTTCGGCGGCCAGCTCGATGGCCGCCTCGATGATCTGGCGGCGGGTGTCTTCGGGCGTGCGGCGTATCGGTTGAGCGTCCATGCGGAGCGCCATACCGTCTGGACGGTTTTGTGTAAATCCTGAAATATTGGCCCTCGGCCCCCTCGACGCGCTATAGGCGTCGCCTCCCCTTTCGGACTGGTGTTCATGGCCCCTCGCCCCCCTCTCGTCGCCCTCAAGGACGTCCGCCTTCAGGACGGCCCCCGCCCGCTGTTCGACGGCGTCGACATGGCGATGGAGCCGCGCAGCCGCGCAGCCCTGGTCGGCCGCAACGGGGCGGGCAAGTCCACCCTGATGAAGGTCGTCATGGGCCTGATCGAGCCGGACTCGGGCGACCGCTCGTTCCAGGCCGGCACCCGCTTCGCCTATGTCCCGCAGGAACCGGTCATCACCGGCGAAACCCTGGCCGATTACGCCGCTTCGGGCGAGGCCGAACGCTGGACCGCCGAAAGCTGGCTGGAGACCTTCGGCCTCAACCCGAACAAGTCGACGCAAGGCCTGTCGGGCGGCGAGATCCGCCGCGCCGCCCTCGCCAAGGCCTTCGCCGAGGAGCCCGACCTGCTGCTGCTGGACGAGCCGACCAACCACCTCGACATTCTGGCCATCGAACTGCTGGAAAATGAGCTGATCCAGGCCCGTTTCGCCCTTCTGGTCGTCAGTCACGACCGCGCCTTCCTGAACCGCGTCACCGACACCGTTCACTGGCTGGAAGGCCGCAAGGTCCGCACCCTCAACAAGGGCTTCATCGAGTTCGACGACTGGGCCGCCAAGGTCATGGAGGAAGAGGCCGAGTCCCTTCGCCGCCTGACCAAGCGCATCGAGGCCGAGACCTATACCTTCTACCGCTCCATCACCGCCCAGCGCACCCGCAATGAAGGTCGCGCCCGCGCCCTGCAACAGATGCGCCTAGACCGCGCCGAACGGGTCAAGGACATCCCGCGCGAGCTGAATCTCGGCGTCGATTCCGGCGGCGCCTCGGGCAAGCTGGTCGCCGACATCAAGGGCGTCAGCAAGTCGTTCGGCGACCGCACCATCTTCAAGAACCTGACCACCCGCATCATCCGCGGCGACCGGCTGGCCATCGTCGGTCCCAACGGCGCGGGCAAGACCACTCTGGTCAAGGTGCTGCTGGGCGAACTGGCCCCGGACGAAGGCACGGTCCGCATGGGCGCCAACCTCGAACCCCTCTACCTCGACCAGTCGCGCGAGGGGCTGAAGTCGGACATGACCCTGTGGGACGCCCTGACGCCGGGCGGCGGCGACTCAATTCTGGTGCGCGGCCGCTCCATGCACGTCGCCGCCTACGCCAAGGACTTCCTGTTCCAGGAAGCCCAACTGAAACAGCCCATCTCCACCCTGTCGGGCGGCGAACGCAACCGCCTGCTGCTGGCGCGCGCCCTGGCCCAGCCCGCCAATCTGCTGATCCTCGACGAGCCGACCAACGACCTCGACATGGACACGCTGGAGAAGCTGGAAGAGCTGCTCGAATCCTATGACGGCACCCTGATCCTGGTGTCGCACGACCGCGACTTCGTAGACCGCCTGGCGACCTCCACCATCGCCCTGAACGGTCGCGGCGACGTGGTCGAGACGCCCGGCGGCTGGCAGGACTTCCTGCGCCAGAACCCCGGTTTCCTCGCCCCGCCCCCGACTCACGCCGACAGCGCGCCCTCAGGGGCGCGTCGGGTCGAGAAGGCGGAGCCTTCTGACCGCGCCCCCAAGAAGACCGTCAAGCTGTCCTACAAGGACGCCCGCCGTCTGGAAGAAGTCGAAAAGCTGATGGAGACCCTCCCCGTCGAAATCGCCAGACAGGACGCCATCCTCGCCGACCCGGACCTCTATTCGCGCGACCCGGCCGCCTTCGACCGCGCCATGAAGGCCGCCGAAAAAGCCCGCGCCGAACTGGAAACCGCCGAACTCGACTGGCTGGAGCTTGAAGAGAAGAAGGCCGCGCTGGCAGGGTGATCGCCTGCGTCTGCACCCCTAGTTGAGTCAGGACCCCGCATGAAAGCCGTTCTCTCCGCCCTCGTTCTGGCCTTTGGGGCCCTGGGCGTCTCAGCCGTCGCCCTCCCGTCTCAAGCCCAAGCCCAGACGGTCGTCGGCTACGGCGCCTTCACCGCCCTGCCCGACGCGGGCGAACAACCTGACGCCGGGCGCGACTACCGCGTCATCTTCGACGTGGCCCAGGGCGGGCCGGACGACAAGCCGCTCAGGTCGCTCGACCGCGTGGCGCGCCTGGCCAATCTGCTCGAAGCCGGCGGCGTGACGGGCGAGCGCCGCAAGATCGTCGCCGTCCTGCATGGGGGCGCCACGCTCGCCACCCTGTCCGACGCCGCATGGGCTGCGCGCGACAAGGGCGAGGTCAATCCCAACAGCGCCCTGATCCGCGCCCTCGTCGCGGCCGGCGTTCAGGTGCGCCTGTGCGGTCAGTCGATGGTCGCCAACGGCCTGACGCCCGCCGATCTGGAGCCCGGCGTTCAGGTCGATACCGCCGCCATGATGACCCTCATTCACCATCAGCAGGCCGGTTACGCCCTCATTCTCTAGAACGCGCGACAGGCGCGGCGCGGAACGCCTTTTCCTGTGGACAGCGCAACGCCCTGATCCGCCTGCGCGAATTTCGTCCGTCCACAGATATCCACAGGCTTACCCACCGGGTCCGGGACGATTCCGCACAGACGCGCCGGTTTGGGCGCTTGCCCAATAACCGATTTCGCGGGAACGTCAACAGGCCGAAGGGACACGGAGGCGCGGAAATCCGGGGAGACTCGGAAATCAAGCGGACCAGTCCGGCTCTCTGACCCAGGGTTCCAAGCCTCCTCGGAGGACGCGGAAACACCGACGCAGGGCCAAGGCTCCCGATCCTTTAGCGTTTCGGCGCAGGGATCATGGAGAACCGGGCCGGGATCGACGGACGGCGCGAGGTTCGCCTTGCGGAACGCCGAAGACCAGGAGCCGATGAAACAGGCGCTGAACGACGCCGGGTTCGCCCGCCGACGCTGAGGCGAAGTTTCGACCCTATAGCGGCCAAGTCCAACCCGGACTTGGCGAGGGGACGCGATCCGCGATCCGACCGGCGACGGTCTGGCTCAAAGGGTTACGTCCCCTCGCTCAATTCCGGCGCTGGATCGCCGGGCTCAGGTTCGGAAATCGGCCCGGCGACGCCCCGCCGCCTTTCCAAGCGCGGCCCGCCCCCCTACACCCTAGACGTGATGACTCGCCCCCACCCGGACCGACGCCGCCTCATGGTCGGCGCCCTTGGCCTGAGCGCCATGGGCGCGCTGTCGGCGTGCGGCCGTACCCCTGCGCCGACCGACGAGTCCGGCCGCGTGCGCCTGCGCGTGGCGGCGGGCGGACCGGCCGACGCCCTGCATGGCGGCTTCTATCAGGCGCTGGCGGCCGGGGCCTATGAGCGGCGCGGCCTCAACGTCGAGATTCTGGCCGGCCCGACCGGCGCCGACATCCCCGCCCTTCTGGCCGCCAGCGCGGTCGAACTGGCCATCGGCCGCGACAGCTTCCTGCCCCTGCGGCTGATCGCCGAGCGCGCCCCGGTCAAGGCCGTGGCCGCCTTCCTTCAGAAAGACCCGGTCATCCTGCTGGCCCATCCCGACCAGCAACTGGAGGATCTCACCGTCCTGCGCGGTCGCAGCATCCTGATGGAGCCCAGGGATCAGGGCGGCTTCTGGACCTGGCTGCGCGCGCGCTTCGACCTGACCCCCGACCAGGCCCGCCCCGGCGCTCCCGAGGATAATCTGAAGGCCTTCCGCGACGATCCGGACAGCGTGCTTGTCGCGCGCCTCACCGACGGCGGCCCAGAGATGATCGCGCGCGCGGTCGGCTTCCAGCCCCTGATCCTGTCCCCGGCCGAGGACGGCTACCCCTCCTATTCCGGCCTGGTGCTGGCGCCCAACGCCTTCGCGCGCGACAATGCGCTGGCCCTGCGCAACTTCATCGCCGCCTCGGTCGAGGGCTGGCGCGACTACGTCCACGGCGACGGGGCCAAGGGCGACGCCCTGATCCGCCGCGCCAATCCGGACCTGCCCCAGCGCGCGCTCGACGCCGCCCGCGCGGCTCTGCGCGCCCAGGCCATGGTCGACGGCGGCGACGCGGCTCTCTACGGCCTCGGGGCCATGACGCCCGAGCGTTGGCAGGCCTTCGCCGATCAGACGCAAGGCGCCTATCCCGCCGCGCCCGACTGGCGCGAGGCCTTCACCGGCCAGTATCTGCCCTCGCGCGGCTAAATCGCCCGACGTTAGGCGAGGATTAAGTCGCGCCGCCTAGGATGCCCGGCTGAACCTCTTCAGTTTTCACGAGGCGCCGTTGCCGCGCACCCTGACCATCGCCGCCCTTCTGCCCGCGCTCGGCGCGGCCACGGCCGCCTGGGCGCAGCCCGTCCCGCCGCAGCAAAGCCCCGGCCAACCGCCCTATCCGGCGCCCTCTCATGCACGCCAGCTGTCCTGGCCCGGCCGCCCTGCGGCCCATCCAACCAGCCAGCCTGCGCCGGACTGGACCAGCGCCCCGGCTGACAGCTTCGCCCCGCCGCAGCAGGTTGTGGCGGACAGCCCGACCTATGCCGCCCGTCCGCCGATCATCCCGCACGGCGGATACCCCTGGCGTTCCGCTCAGACCTACGGCGAGCCCCAGCAGGCCCCCGCGCCCGAGTTCCGTCCGGTGACCAGCCACCCGGACGCCGTCTGGCGCCCGTATGTGAGTCCTCCAGCCGAAACCCCGGCGCCCGACTTCACGCCGCCCCCGCCCTATCAGCCGTCCTATCAACCCCCGCCGTGGACGCGCCAGCCGACGCAGAGTCAGCCTGAGCCTGCGCCCTATGCGCCGCCTCAGATCCCCCCCCAGCCCGCGTATCAGGCCTCGCCCGCGCCGATTGAGCGTGCCCCGGCGCCGAGCCAGACCCCCTGGTCGCGCGCCCAGCCAGAGCGCCAGCCGCAACCCGCGCCGGCTCCCCCCGTCCAGCGCACGCCCCTGCCCCAGCCGACGCCCGCGCCGATGCCCGAGCCTTTGCGGCCGATGCCGACGCCGCCACCGGTTCAACCGGTCCCGCGCGTCGTCGAGCCTGCCCCTCAACCCGCTTCACAGCCGACGCCTGAACCGGTGCGACAGCCGCCGCAGACCGTTATCGCCGAGCCCCAGCCTGCGCTGCCCACGCCGCCGGTCCAGCCTGCCTCCCCGCTCCAGCCCGAGCCTCAGCCCCAAGCTCAGCCAGAGCTCGCGCCCGCACCGGCCCAGCCCACCGTCGACCCGCTGGCGCCGCGCCGCGACGCGCTGATCTTCCAGCTGCAAAGGAATGCGCCTCAGGCGCCCGCCCCCTCGCCTCCCGCCTCGCCCGAGGCGCCCGCGCAGCAACCGCCCCAGACGGCGCCGCAGCCCGCTCCCCGGCCTGCCTCCCAGCCCGCGTCCAATGACGCTCCAGCTCAGAGCAGCGCCCGCTATTACTCCGTTCACCGTCAGGCGGGCCGCCAGCCCGACGCCACGCCCCTGCCCGCGCCCAACTATCTGGACGCCCTGCCGGTCGAACTGGATCAACCGATCAGCTCGGATGACCTGGCTCAGCCGCCCGAGGCGCCCGCTGTCATGCGCGACGCCCAGGGCCGGCTGCGCGCCGCCCCCATGATCGACGGTCCCGATCTGCCATGAGCGACGGCGCCCTGCCCCCCGCCGCCGAGACCGGCTCGCGCCTGCCTGAGTTGATCGCCTTGGCCCAGGAAGACTCCAGCCCCAAGCGGCGCGCCCTCCTGCGTGAGCTGACCGACTGCTTCTTCGGCGCCGCCGAGCGCACCGAGGCGGAAACCGCCCTCTATGGCGCCGTCCTGTCCGACCTCACCGAGGCTATGGAGACGGCCGTACGCGCCGAACTGGCCGAGCGGTTCGCCGAGGCGCCCGACGCCCCGCACCAACTGATCCGCCGCCTGGCCAATGACGAAGCCGAGACCGTCGCCGCCCCCGTCCTCAGCGCCTCGCCGGTGCTGACCGAGGCGGACCTGATCGGCGTGGTGCGCTCGCGCGGTCAGGGGCATATGCGCGCCGTCAGCCGCCGCGCCGCCGTGTCCGAGGCCGTGTCCGACGCCATTGTCGAACGCGGCGACGACGAAACTCTGGGCGTGCTGCTGGGCAATGAAGGCGCCAGCCTGTCGCGCGCCGCCTCGGAAACCGCCGTGGAACGCGCTCGCGCCAACCCGGCCCTGCACGCGGTGACGGTCGAGCGCTCCGCCCTGCCGCCCGACCTGCTGAACGACCTGTATTTCGAGGTCGAAGCCCGCCTGCGTCAGCGCATTCTGGAACAGAATGCGCGGATGGACCCGGCCCTGCTGGAAAGCGCCCTGGCCGCCGGCCGCACGCGCGTCGCCGCCGAAGACGGCGCCCTGCCGCCCGACTACGCCGAGAGCCTGGCCTATGTCGAAGAACTACGCGCCGCCCATCAGCTGACGCCTCAGGTGCTGGCCCGTTTCCTGCGCTCGGGCGGCCAGACGGCCTTCCTGATCGCCCTGTCGCAACTGGCTGACGTCGACTTCCACACCGCCCGCCAGATCATCGAGCGGCGCGAGCTGGACGCCCTGGCGGTGATCTGCAAGGCGGCCGACCTGGATCGCGCCCTGTTCCTGACCTACGCCGTCGTCCTGCTGAACACCGACGACAACGCGATGGGCAAGGCGCGAGCCTATGCCGGGATGTATCAGGAACTGACCCGTGAAGCCGCCATGCGGACGATCCGCTTCTGGCGCGCGCGCAAGGCGATGCAGGCGGCCTGAAGTCCCGTTTCCACCGAGGGCGCAGACAGCAAAACGCCCGCCTTTCGCTGGAAAGGCGGGCGTCTGTCTTTAGCGTGGCGCCGCTTTTACTTGCGGGTCGCGCGGGCGGGTTTGCGGCCGCCCTGGCCCAGGCCCATCTGCTTGGCCAGTTCCGAACGCGCCTTGGCGTAGTTCGGGGCGACCATGGGATAGTCTTTCGGCAGACCCCATTTGGCGCGGTATTCCTCCGGGCTCAGATTGTATTTGGTGCGCAGGTGACGCTTCAGCGACTTGAACTTGCGACCGTCTTCCAGGCAGATCAGGAAGTCCGGCGTGATCGACTTGCGGACCGGGACGGCCGGTTCTTGCGGCTCGGGCTCAGCTTCAGCCGGGGCTTCCGAAACGCCCGACAGAGCGGCGTGGATCTGCGCGATCAGGACCGGCACGGTGTCGGCCGATACGGTGTTGTTGCTGACATAGGCCGACACGATGTCCGCCGTCATCTCTAGCAGTTCGGGTTTTTCTTCCATTCGGATCAGCCTTCTGTCGTCCCAAATTCAATCGACTGATCTGAAAGGATCCGCCGCTCGTCGGTTTCATACGGATGTTCGAGTTCGAAAGCAATGCAGCCGTCTTTTATCGCTTGATAAGCGAGTTCAACTACCCTGATCAGTAATTACGACAACGCCGATTTTTTATCGACCGAAGTTCTCCGCAAGGGCCAGCAGGGCTGCACGTTCGGGCGCCGAGTATTCGTCGATCAGCGCCTCCTCTCCCTCACGGATCGCCCGTAGAAGCGTTGGCGTCAGCGCCGAAGACAGAGACCAGTTCCAGTAACGCAGCACCGTCTGGGCTCGGTCCACCGCCAGCATTTCATAGATGGTCTGCACCCGGCGCCAATCGGGGTGCTCGGCGCCGTCAGCGGTGGTTTCCGGACGGCGCATGGCCCGCCACAAGGCCGCCAGGTCGCGCCGCGCCAACCCTGTCGCCTTGCACAGTATGGCCAGGGGCTCGCCCCCCGCATCGCCCATGATCTTGGCCGAAGTCAAAGGCTTGATCCCCGACAGATAGCCGATCTCGGCGACCAGTTCGCGCGTCAGTCCCCCGACGCCCGCCGCCGCCACGGCCGCTTCCAGATCGGCGTAAGGGCTCCTGGCCACGGCTGCACGATTGCGCTGGCGCCGCTCGATGAACTGCAGCGCCTTGCGCGCGACGGGGTCGCTCCACCCCTCCTCCGCCGCCAGGGCGAAGACGTCCTCGACGCTGCTCTGCATCACCTCGCGCGACACGGCGAAGCGTTGCAGGATGATGCGCCGCTCATCGGCGCCGCACCACCAGAACATGACATAGGCGCCCGAGGGCCGCAGTTCCGGGCGCCGCAGGATCAGGGCGCACAGAACCGGCGCGTTGCGGCTCAGGGCGATCACGCTCTCGACGGCGGATTGCGGCAGGCGCGCCGTGTCATTGCGCAGGACGGCGGCGATCACCGCCTCCTCGGCCCAGTTGAACAGGGCCTCGGTCACGACCTCGGACAGGCCGCGCCGCGCCGCCATCAGCAGGCGATGCTCCAGCCCGGCGTCGCGCGCGCAGCCGATCAGGTCCGCGTCCGACAAGGCCGCGCACTCCTCCAGCAGCGGGCGCGCCACCTCGGGCTCATCGCGCAGCAGCAGCCGCTTCAGCGCATCAGGCAGTTCGCCCAGCGGCGCCAGCCGCTCGGCCACCCGACGGCGCTCGTCCGTCGCGGCCGTCCGCAACACGTCGACCAGCAGGTCGCCGACCACCGAACGCTCGAAGACGTTGATCCGGCTGGCGGGCAGGCTGACCACATCGGCCAGACGACGCAGCAGGGCGCGACGCGCCCGCATCGGTCGCGTCCCGGTCTCTTGCGCCTTGGCTCCGGCATCACTCATGAGGGTGACCTTAGCGCCGACGCGTTAACCGGCCGTCACAACCCTTCGAACAGGGCGGTCGACAGATAGCGTTCGGCGAAGCTGGGGATGATGGTCACGATCGTCTGACCGGCATAGGCGTCCTGGGCCGCCAGTCGGAAGGCCGCCGCCAGGGCCGCGCCCGAGCTGATGCCGACCGGTATCCCGTCCTCGCGCGCGACGCGGCGGGCCATGTCGAAGGCGTCTTCGTTGGTGACCTGCTCCACCCCGTCGATGACATCACGGTCGATCACGGCGGGGATGAAGCCTGCGCCGATGCCCTGGATCTTGTGCGGCCCCGGCGCACCGCCGGACAGGACCGGAGAGTCGGTCGGCTCCACCGCGATCATCTTCACAGAGAGCTTCTTCGCCTTCAGCGCATGGCCGACGCCGGTGATGGTGCCGCCGGTGCCGACGCCCGCCACCACTACGTCCACGGCGCCCGCCGTGTCGTTCCAGATTTCCTCGGCCGTCGTGGCCTCATGGATGGCGGGGTTGGCCAGGTTCTCGAACTGGGCCGGGCTGACCGAGCCGGGGATTTCGCTCAGCAGCTCCTCAGCGCGGGCGATGGCGCCCTTCATGCCCTTTTCGGCGGGCGTCAGTTCCAGCTTGGCGCCCAGCAGGGCCAGCATCTTGCGCCGTTCGATCGACATGCTCTCGGGCATGACCAGGATCAGCCTGTAGCCCTTGGACGCCGCCACGAAGGCCAGGGCGATGCCGGTGTTGCCGCTGGTCGGCTCGATCAGGGTAGCGCCGGGCTTGATCCTGCCCAGTTGCTCCAGCGCCTCGACCATCGCCACGCCGATGCGGTCCTTGACCGAGGCGATCGGGTTGAAGAACTCCAGCTTGGCCAGCACTGTGGCCTTGGGCTTCAGCGCCGCCGTCAGGTTCGGCAGCCGCACCAGAGGCGTATCGCCGATGGTGTTGACGATGCTGTCATAGACCCGGCCGCGCCCCGCCTTCCTGTGGCGGCTGGCGTCATAGGCCTGGGTTTGAGCAGTGTCGGACATGGCGAGGTCTCCGTGCGTTCGGGGGCGACGTAACAGATAAGGCTTATACGCGCGAAGCAAGGCCCCGCTCCGCAGCTTTTCTGTCGCGGTGTTTAGCCGCGCTGGCCGCTCTCTGACGCGACGGACCTATTCGTCCGGAAAGCTCTTGTGATCCTGCCCGTGCTGGGCCGGCAGATAGGGACCGGCGGGCAGGCCCTGCCCCAAGGCATGGGTCGCCGTCAGATTGGCCTGCTGGGTCAACGGCATATAGTTGGGCTTGGCCTTCTCCAGCGCCGAAACGATGGCCTGGGCCAACAGATCGGCCAGCGGATTGCCCGAACTGGACGCCTGAGGATTATGTGTCATCGACTGATGGTCCGACCACAGCACCTGACCACTGCGACAGCTCTTCAGCGTGTATTCAAACGCCACATTGGTCGAGGTGGAAATGATGGCGTATTGCGACTCCCACTTCTGGATTTCGACGAACAGCACCGCGTCGCAGCCGAACAGGGGACCAAAGCGCGCGGCGTCGGCCTGATGCACCAGACCAGCATCCGACAGGCCTTCGTCCTCCAGCACCCCCTTCACCATATGAGCGGGGAACACATAGTAGCCCCGCTCGGCGACCGGCCGGGAAATGGTCGAGACGAAATAGTCGGCCGCATCCACGTTGACGGTCGAGTTCAGCGCCGGAACCACCATGACGCTGCGCGGATTCTCGGCGCGCAGGGCGGCGTAGCTCTTGGGCGCAGGTGCGGTCGCGCAGGCGCTCAAAACGGCCGCAGAGGCCAGGGCGGCGACGGCGAGCGATTGACGGATGATCATTGCGCCTCTCCCCCGGCAACGGCGGCCTGACCGCCGAGGCCGACGATCACCCGATCCATGAAGACGGCGGATTCGGGGAAGCGCGCACGCTCTTCCTGAAACAGCGTCAGGGCCTGCGTCGTCTCGCCCGCCTGCAGATGCAGATAGCCCAGCTCGGCCAGCAGCCCCGGAGCAACGGCGTCGCGCTTGCGCCCCGCCTCGATGGCGCGCTCCAGCGCGGTGCGATAGGCCTCGCGGTTCTCGGGGTTCTGGGCATAGGCGTAGAGCGCGGGCTCATAGGCGCCCCACTCGAACCGCGTGGCGGGCGCGCAGGCGGCGACGCCGCTCAGGGCCGTCATCGCAACGATCGTGATCAGGCGTTTCACGGCACCACCACCACAGCCTGCGTCCCGGCGGCGACGATCACCGTCTGGGCGTGAAGGGTCCGACCGCCCTGACTGACGACGACCTCATGACGGCCCGGCGTCAGGGCCGCGCCCCCGCTCAGGGCGCCGACCGATCCCAGATCGCGCCCGTCCACGATCAGGCGGGCGTCGGCCGGAGCATTGCTCAGCTTCAGCGTGCCTGCGGATGCGCCCTGCACCGCCTCGCGCGTGGGATAATTCTTGACGCACCCCCCGGTCGCCAGCGCGGCGCACAGGACGGTCAGCACGACCGCGCTCGTCTTCATGGTCTGATCTCCGTGACCCGCAGGCCGGTTGGATCGGCAGGCAATTCGCCCTCGATCACGCGGGCGGTCGCGCCCTCGGTCTCAGGACTGTCGCCGAAGAAGCCGGTGATCTCGATCTGCGCCACCCGGCTTCCCGGCAGGGTGATCGGCAGGCCCGACTGGCCGCTGATCACCGTCTCGCCCGGCGTCTCGACGTGGAAGCGGTCGCCGGCGCGCAGACCCTGGCTGGGACCGCCGCTGACATAGACGGTCGGGCCGGACACCCGCAGGATGTCGGTGAACCAGGCCCGCTGCTGCAACTGGTTGACGATATTGGTCATGGCGTCCGCGATGGCCGCCGATATGGCCCGGTCGTTCAGGGTCGAGTCATAGCCCGCGCGGCTGCCGAAGCCCGCCACCTCGCCGGTCTCCGTCGTCGCCTCCCCGGCGCCCGAGGCGGTGAAGAAGACGCGGCCGGTGCGCACGTCGACCAGCCGGATCTCGACCGTGGCGTTGACCGCCTGACGCCGCTGGGAGTTGAGGAAGCCCTGCTTGCCCTCATTGCGGCGGCCCAGCTGGGTGATCGAGCCCAGCAGCAAGGCGTCGACCCCGCTTAGCGCCTGACCGTCCGCCTCGGACAGCACCCGCTCGGCGTTCAGCGCCGTCAGATCGGACCGCTCGAAGACAAAGAAGTGGTCGGACGTGACAAGGGCGTTGACCAGCATGTCGCCTGCCTGGCTCGCCACCGGATCAGCCTGCCCCGGCGACAGCAGCAGGCGGCCATAGGGCGTGCTGTTGGTGAAGCGCCCGACCGCCACCCGACGCTTCAGCCCCACCCTCGCTGAACCCGGCCGCGCCGTCTCGGCCTGAACCGCCCCAGGCGCGGCGACCGCTGCGGCCGGCCAGGCGGACGCACAGACGGCCAGAGCCGCAAAAACTGCGAAAGCACGCTGGAAAATCATCTGAAACCGCCCCCGGCCAATCAGCGTTATTCATGACATGTCTGGTGCGCTCAGCGCAATCCCTTCGCCAAACCCGCGCCAATTCAACAGAAACATCCGGCGCCGACGCCTTGTCGCCAGCCGTCGCGTCAGGCAATCCAGAAGCTGAACCAAGGGGATGACCAGATGACCGACACGCTTGAGCTTTCGCACTGGATCGGCGGCGAGAAGGTCGCCGGAACGCGCACGGGCGAGAGCCTGAACCCGTCCGACACGCGCGACGTCGTGGCCCGTACCCCCAAGGGCGGGGCCGCCGAGGTCGATCAGGCGGTCGCCGCCGCCCGCGCCGCCTTCGGCCCCTGGGCCGACGCCTCGCCTGAAGTCCGTTCGGATGTGCTGGATCGCGCCGGAACCCTGCTGATGGAGCGCCGCGAAGCGGTCGGCCGCCTGCTGTCGCGCGAAGAGGGCAAGACCCTGGCCGAGGGCATCGGCGAGACGGCCCGCGCCGCCCGCATCCTGAAGTTCTTCGCGGGCGAGGCCCTGCGCCTGCACGGCCAGAACCTGGCCTCGACCCGGCCCGGCGTGGAAATCCAAACCTACCGCCAGCCGGTCGGCGTGTTCGGCCTGATCACCCCGTGGAACTTCCCCATCGCCATCCCGGCCTGGAAGATCGCCCCCGCCATCGCCTTCGGCAACACCGTGGTCATCAAGCCCGCCGGCCCGACCCCGGCCACGGCCGAGGCCCTGATCGCCATCCTGCATGAGGCGGGCCTGCCCAAGGGCGTGGTCAACATGGTCATCGGCGACGGCGACGTCGGCCGCGCCATCGTCGCCCACCCAGACGTGGACGGCATCAGCTTCACCGGCTCGCAGAAGGTCGGCGCCGGGGTGGCCGAAGGGGCGATGAAACGTCAGGCCCGCGTCCAACTGGAAATGGGCGGCAAGAACCCGCTGATCGTGATGGACGACGCCGATCTGGACCGCGCCGTGAACATCGCCCTGGACGGCAGCTTCTTCGCCACGGGCCAGCGCTGCACCGCCTCCAGCCGCCTGATCGTTCAGGACGGCATCCACGACCGCTTCGTCGCCGCCCTGGCTGAGAAGGTCGCCGCCTTGCGCGTCGGCGACGCTCTTGATCCGTCCACCCAGATGGGCCCGGCCGTGACCGAGGCCCAGCGCGACGTCTCCTACGACTACATCGACATCGCCGCATCCGGCGGCGGCCGCGTCGTGGCGGGCGGCCAGCGCCTCAACCTCGACAAGCCGGGCTGGTACGTCCAGCCGACCCTGATCGTCGACACCCTGGCCGACGCCCGCATCAACACCGAGGAAGTGTTCGGCCCCGTCGCCTCGACCATCCGCGTGGCCGACTTCGAAGAGGCCATGACCATCGCCAACGGCGTCGAGTTCGGCCTGTCGGCGGGCATCGTCACCCAGTCGCTCAAGCATGCGCGCGAGTTCCAGCGCCGGGCGCGGGCGGGCATGACCATGGTCAACCTGGCCACCGCCGGGGTCGATTATCACGTCCCGTTCGGCGGCACGAAGAAGTCCAGCTACGGCCCCCGCGAACAGGGCTTCGCCGCCGCCGACTTCTACACCCAAATCAAGACCAGCTACTCGGCCTCTTAAGAGTAAAGCCCTCCCCCTTCGCGGGGGAGGGTTCGCCGGCGACTAGCCTTTGAACCCGTCCTTGGCCGCACGGCGCTGGGCGAAGTCTTCGGCGTCGCGGGCGCGCAGGAAGGGGTTGAAGCGGCGCTCGACCCCGACCGTCGTCGGCACGGTGGCCTCGCCCCGTTCGCGCGCGGCGAAGATGGCCTCGGCATGGGCCTGCAAGGCCGCGTCGGAGTCCGGCAACGACAGGGCGAAGCGGGCGTTCGACGCCGTATATTCATGGGCGCAGTACAGCGTGGTCAGCTCGGGCCAGGCGGCGATGCGGTTCAGGCTCTCCCACATCTGCTCAGGCGTCCCCTCGAACAGCCGCCCGCAGCCCAGGGCGAAGATGACGTCGCCGACGAAGGCCAGACCGTCGTCCGCCGCATGATAGACCACATGGCCCAGCGTATGGCCGGGCGACAGCACAACGTCGAAGGCCGTCTCGCCCAGCCGCACCGCCTCGCCATCGACCAGCACATGGTCCAGCGGCGCCGCGCGGCGCACCTCCTCCGGCCCGGCGATCTCGCAACCCGTCTCGGCCTGCAGCCGTTCGTTGCCGCCGGTGTGGTCGGGGTGCCAGTGGGTGTTCAGGATCAGGTCCAGCCGCCCCCAGCCCGACGCCTCCAGATCGTTCAGGATCGCCTCGGCGTCCGGCGTGTCGATGGCCGCGACCAGCCCGGTCGCCTCATCGCGGATCAGAAAACCGTAGTTGTCGGACAGGCAGGGGAACTGGCGGACGGTCAGGGTCATGAGGAGGTCTCCGATCAGGCGGCATCCTAGCAGGCCTATATAGAATTTTCCGCTCATCCCGGCGGACGCCGGGACCCAGTCCTTTGGCCAAAGACGCAGCATGTGAATGAAGGGCGCCCTTCAAGATATGGCGGCTCTCACTGGATCCCGGCTTCCGCCAGGATGAGCGGTTTTAAGCAGGAAAGCCGACATCCGCCGCGAAATCCGCCATACTGCCCCCCATGCGCCGCAGCATCGACGAGCTCCGCACCTTCTACGGCGAACCGACCGGGGCGCTGGCGCGGCGCATGCTGGCGCGGCGGCTGGACGACGCCTGGGGCGAGGCGAACGGCTGCGACGTGCTGGGACTTGGCTACGCCACCCCCTGGCTGGACGCCTTCATCGGCGCCCGACGCGTCATCGCCGCCATGCCGGGCGGTCAGGGCGCCGAGCAATGGACGGCGGCCGGGCGCAACCGCACCGCCCTGATCGACGAGCGCCGCCTGCCCTTCGCCGCCGGGACCTTCGACCGCATCCTGCTGGTCCACGCCCTGGAAGAGGCGGACGATCCCAAGGCCCTGCTGACCGAGGCGGTGCGCGCCCTGGCGCCGTCGGGCCGCGTCATTCTGGCGGCGGCGGCGCGCGGCGGCCTGTGGGCCCGCGCCGAGGCCACCCCCTTCGGCCACGGCCGCCCCTTCACGCGCGGCCAGCTGGAGCGGCTGGTGCGCGAGGTCGGCCTGGAGCCGGTCGCCTGGTCCCAGGCCCTGTACGTCCCGCCGTGGCGCCCGCTGCTGGGTCTGGCCGACGGGCTGGAGCAGGTAGGGCCGAAACTGTTTCCCGGCGCAGCGGGCCTGATCATGCTGGAGGCCACGCGCCAGGCCTACGCCCGCGTCCGCCCGCGCGGCCTGGCCCAGACGGTGCTGGCCGGACGGCCCGCCCTGACCCCCTCGCCCGCCGCCCGCGACCACGCGCCCGCCTCGCACCCTATGGGCGCCGCGCGCAAACAGCCTTAAAGCCAGCCTCATGCAAAGACTGATCCTGATGCGTCACGCCAAGGCCGAAGCCTCGGCGCCCGGCGGCGACGTGGACCGCGCCCTGAGCCCGCGAGGCCTGCGGGACGCCGACGCCGTCGGCCGCGCCCTGGCCGAGCGGGGACTGAAGCCGGACATGGCCCTGGTGTCCGGCGCCCGGCGAACGCGCCAGACCTGGGATCAGGCCAGCGAGCATTTCGGCGACGTCGAACTGCGCGTGTCCGACAATCTCTACAACGCCTCGGCCGACACCCTGCGCCGCGCCGTCGAGGCGGCCGAGGAAGAGGCGGGCTGCCTGCTTCTGATCGCCCATAACCCCGGCATTCACCAGTTGGCGGTCGAATATCTGATCGAGAGCGCCGCCTCCCCGTCGGTGCTCGACAAGATGAGCGGCGGCTTCCCCACCGGGGCGGCGGCGATCTTCACCGTCGATGTCGCCGGGCGCCCCTCCTATGAGGGCTGGCTGACCCCGGAGGCGTTCTAGGCCATGACGGATCGTCCTGACGTCGCCTTCAAGATCCTGAGCCGCGCTGACTGGCGCGCGACCCTGGCCGAGGGCCGCTATGACGGTTCGGCCGTGGACCGGGCCGACGGCTACATCCACCTGTCGGCCGCCGATCAGCTGGAGGCCACGGCGGCCAAGCATTACGCCGGTCAGACCGAGCTGATGCTGGTCGAAGTCGACCTGACGGCCCTGGGCGACGCCTTGATCTGGGAGCCGTCGCGCGGCGGCGCCCTGTTCCCCCACATCTACGGCCCCCTGCCCGTAGCGGCGACGCGCGGCGCGCGCGGCCTGTCGGTAACAGCCGACGGCCGCATGATCATCGAAGAGACCGCCTGAGCCAGAACATGAGCATGAGCCTGACCGACCTGGGCGCCGTCCTGCTGCGCCAGATGGACCCCGAAACGGCCCACCGCCTGGCCATCCGCGCCCTGCAGCTGACTCCCCTGCCCGCGCCCGGCGCCGACGATCCGATCCTGGCGACCACGATCGCCGGTCTGGAGATGTCCAACCCCGTCGGTCTGGCCGCCGGTCTGGACAAGAACGGCGAGGCGCTGGAAGGCCTGTCGCGGCTGGGATTCGGCGCGGTGGAGTGCGGCTCGGTCACCCCACGCGCGCAAGCGGGCAATCCGAAACCGCGCCTGTTCCGTCTGTCGGAAGACCGGGCGATCATCAACCGCATGGGCTTCAACAACGAGGGGCTGGAGCTCTTCGCCGCCCGTCTGGCCCGGCGCCCGACCCGCACCGCCATCGGCGCCAACCTGGGCGCCAACAAGGATACCGAGGACAAGGCCGCCGACTATGTCGCGGGGCTGAAGCGGCTGGCGGGACTGGCCGACTATTTCACGATCAATATCTCATCGCCCAACACGCCGGGCCTGCGCGCGCTACAGGGGCGCGAGGCGCTGGACGACCTGCTGGGCCGCATCCATGAGGCCCGCCCCGGCGACGGCGCTCCGGTCTTCCTTAAAATCGCGCCCGATCTGATCGGCGAAGAGATCGGCATGATCGTCGAGGCCTCCATCGCCCACCGCATCGACGCCCTGATCGTGTCCAACACCACGCTGGAGCGGCCAGCCTCCCTGCGTTCCGCATTCGCAGGCGAGAGCGGCGGCCTGTCGGGCGCCCCGCTGAAGCCCTTCGCCCAGAAGGCGCTGGAGGCTGCGGCCGAGGCGGCGGACGGGCGCCTGCCGCTGGTCGCGGTGGGCGGAATCGCCAGTGGCGAGGACGCCTTCGCCCGCATTCGGGCCGGCGCCTCGGCGGTCCAGGTCTATTCGGCCCTGATCTATGAAGGGCCGGGCCTGATCGGCCGCATCAAGCGCGACCTGGCCGCCCGCCTGCGCGCCGAAGGCTTCGCCAGCATGGCCGAGGCGACCGCCGCCCGCCGTTGACGGAGCATTAGCAACCCTCGGTCGATGATGAACCAATGGGCCCAGCGCCCGTTTGGAACGTCGTATGTCCGACACTATCGCCGACGCCCACATCGGGTGGGCGCCCGCCATTCGCCAACGTCGCAAGGCGACGATGCAGCGCCTTGTCACGGGCGGCGCGACGGCGCTTGTCTTCAGCCCCATTCTGGGACTGACGCCCGCCATGGGATGGCTGGCCGTCTATGTCCTGATCCAGGGTGTTGAGGCCTGGCTGGCCGAGCCCGTGCTCCAGGGCCGTCAGGAGACGCCAAAGGGCTGGCGCGGGCTGGCGATGGACGCCGTTCTGGCGCTCAACGCCGGCTGGCTGGGTTTCCTATCCGTGCCCCTATGGCTGATCGGCGGTCCGATGGGCGGTTTCGCCGCCTCCGTTCTTCTTTCAGCAGGCTCGATCAACTCCGTGATCATGTCGGCCGGCAACATGCGTGTGTTCAGCTTCACCGTGCTGCCCCAGCTCGTCTTCATGGCCCTGACGCCCATGTTCATGGCCTTGTGGGGGGCCGAGCGGTCCCTGATCATCGCCGTGGCGATCGGCGTCTTCTGCTACGCCCTGTTCTGCTTCAACACGCGCGCGCGCCTGCGCAACGCCATGCTGGCCGAACGCCACGCCCTGGCCGAAGCCGAACGGGAACGTCGCCAGGTCGAGACCGCCATGACCGAGCGCAGCGCCTTCATGGCCGCCGTCGGCCATGACCTGCGCACGCCCATCAGCGCCATCCTGACCGGCGCCGACTATCTGCGCGCCGCCGCGCCTTCGACCGCCGCGCGACAGCACATCGCCCTGATCGAGGACGCCGGGCTGATGATGAAGGCCCTGCTGGACGACCTGCTCGATCACGCACGGCTGAACGCAGGCCGTATGCACGTCGAGAGCAACGAGTTCGACCTGCGCCTGATGCTGGCCCAGACCGCAAGGCTGTGGCAGGGCCAGGCCCGCGCCCAGGGTCTTCAACTGCGGCTGGAGGGCGCGCGCGAGACGCCCCGCTGGGTGCGCGGCGACGCCATGCGCCTGCGCCAGGTGCTGAACAATCTGATCTCCAACGCCATGAAGTTCACCGAGGTCGGCACGGTGACGCTGAAGGTCCGCAGTTGGATGGATGACGAGGGCGCCTACGCCCTGCTGATCGACGTCGCCGATACGGGGCGCGGCATGAGCCCCGGCCAACTCCAACGTCTTTTCACGCCTTTCGACCAGACCAGGGACGGCGTCGCCGCCCGCTTCGGCGGTTCCGGCCTCGGACTGGCGATCAGCCGCGACCTGATCGAACTGATGGGCGGGCGCCTGACGGTGCGCAGCGAACCCGGCTGCGGCTCCCAATTCACCGTGGCCCTGAGCCTGCCTCAGGGACGGCGCGATGCGGTCGCAGACGACATCCGCGATGAGCCGATCACCCCGCTGGCCGCGTCCGCCCGCCTTGACCCGCTCGCTCCCCCGCCGGACATCGCTCCTGCGGCCCCGCCTTCGCAGCCCCTGCCTTCGCCGCCTGCGTTCGAGGACGCCGCGTTCGATGACGATGCGGCGGACGCCCGGCCTCTGCGCGTTCTGGTCGTCGACGATCACGCCATCAACCGGCGCGCCATCCAGCTGATCCTGCAGGCCTTCGACTGCGAGATCGTCATGGCCGAAAATGGTCTGGCCGCGCTTCAGGCATGCGAGGGCCAGGTCTTCGACGTCGTTTTCATGGATGTGCGGATGCCGGAACTGGACGGTCGCGAGACCACGCGACGTCTGCGCAAGGGCGGCGGCCCGAACGCTGGCGTTCCCGTCATCGCCGTAACCGCCGACACCGAGCCGGAAGACATGAGCGCCTGCCTGGCCTCGGGCATGAACGCCTTCGTATCCAAGCCCCTGACCCCGGCCGCCCTGCTGGACGCCCTATCCCGCACTCTGGACGCCGCCCAAGCCGAAGGGGACGCTGAAGCCGCAGCCTAGGCTGTTTCCGGGCGCAGCGCCGTGATCAGGCGCTCTTCCCAGCCCGGCTGTCTGAGATCGCATTCCCACAGGGTCAGGACGCGCCAGCCCGCCGCCGTCAGTTCGTCGGCCACGCGAGCGTCCCGGGTGCGGTTGCGGTCGATCTTCGCGATCCAGTAATCGGCGTTGCCCTTGGGCTGGCGGGCGCCGCGCGGACAGTCGTGGCCGTGCCAGAAACAGCCGTGGACGAAGACGACGGAGCTACGCCCCTTCATCACCACGTCCGGCCGCCCCGTCAGGCCGCAACCGCCCAGACGATAGCCGATCCCGGCGGCCCGCAAGACGCGGCGGACCTTCATCTCGGGGCCAGTGTCGCGGCTCTTCACGCGCCGCATGACGGCGCTGCGTTGTTCGGGCGTGAAGACGTCGCCCGCCACGGCCTCAACCCCGCGCGCGGCGGGCGAGATGGAGGGGGCGGGCGACGCCGGGGATCACAGCTGGGCCAGAAGGTGCTCGGCCGAGGACACCTTGAACTCGCCGCCCTGCTCGATGTTCAACTGATCGACCACGCCGTCCTTGACCAGCATGGAGTAACGCTGCGAACGCTCGCCCATGCCGAAGCCCTTGGCGTCCAGCGTCAGGCCGACCGCGCGGGTGAAGTCGCCGTTGCCGTCGGCCAGCATGACGATGTCGTCGGCGCCGTTCAGATCATTGGCCTGGGCCCAGGCGCCCATGACGAAGGCGTCGTTGACCGAGACGCAGGCCACGGTGTCCACCCCCTTGGCCGCCAGGTCGGCGCGGTGGTCGACATAACCCGGCAGGTGGCGCGCCGAGCAGGTCGGGGTGAAGGCGCCCGGCACGGCGAACAGGGCGACGGTCTTGCCGCCGAACAGCTCGGCCGTCGTGACCGGCTTGGGGCCCTCGGCGGTCATGGTGGTCAGGGTCGCCTCGGGAATGCGGTCGCCGATCGAAAGGGTCATGTCGGGGTCTCCGGATGTCGGCCCGGACGATCCGGAGCGCGATGAAGTTCAGATAGAGAGCCCCGGCCCGAACGCCAAGCGTCGAGGCGGCGACCGTCTTGCGCACTGCGGCCCGCACACCGATGATAGGGGCATGAAGACCTCCTCCTCCCCGGCGGCCTCCTCCCTGACCGGACGTCTGCTGGTCGCCATGCCCGGCATCGATGACGACCGCTTCCGGCACGCCGTCATCCTGATCTGCGCCCACGACGACGACCACGCCCTTGGCGTGCGGCTGGACCAGCCCGCGCCCGGCGTTTCCCTGGCCGATGTGCTCGAAACGCTGGATACGCCGACGGACGACCGCGTGCGCGGGCGCCATGTCCTGATCGGCGGCCCGGTCGAGCGCGAGCGCGGCTTCGTCCTGCACACCGACGACTGGATCAGCGACGACACCAGCCTCAGCTTCGGCGAGGGGCTGGCCCTGACCGGCACCCGCGACGCCCTCACCGCCATGGCCGACGCCGAAGGCCCGCGCCAGTCGATCCTGCTGCTGGGCTATGCGGGCTGGGGCGAGGGTCAGTTGGAGGAAGAGCTGAACGAAAACGTCTGGCTGACCGCAGAAGCCGACGACGCCCTGATCTTCGACACCGACTACGACACCAAATGGAGCCGCGCCCTGGCCGGCCTCGGCGTCGACGCCGCCCGCCTGTCCAGCCAGAGGGGCCGGGCCTAGTCTTCTTTCGGATACCTGCGGCGCAGATGTCGGATTCGCGCCGCAGCCACAGGCGGCGTCAGGCTGAGGGCGGCCGAAACAAGCGCCAGACCGGCCCCGACGGCGCCGACCACCACCAGATCGTGCGTGAACAGAAGGGCGACGCCAACGCCCAGAACGGCGGGCGCCGCCGCTCCCGTCATGATCAGACGATCCTTCATCGCCGGGTCTATCTTCACGCCGAGCGTCCCTTGATCGGAGCGACGCCGTCGGCGAGGGACTCGTTCAGATAGACCTCGGCTTCCTGCGCCGGCAGGGCGGGCGCATAGCCGAACCCCTGGCCGTAGTGGCAGCCGTCGGCCAGCAGCAGCTGCGCCAGCCCGGCGTTCTCGACCCCCTCGGCCACGACTTCCAGCGCCAGATCGCGGCCCAGGTTGACGACCGATTTGACGATCTTGGCCGAGCCTTCGTCCTTGTCCATCGTCAGCACGAAGTAACGGTCGATCTTCAGGGTGTCGAACGGCAGCTTGGCCAGGTAGGACAGCGACGAGAAGCCCGTGCCGAAATCGTCCAGCGCCAGGCTGGCCCCGGCTTCGCGCAGGGCCTTCAGCACCTCAGCGGCCCGGGCGGTGTCGCGCATGATGTCGCCCTCGGTGACCTCCAGCTTTAGGGCGCCGCGCGGCAGGCCCGTCTCCTTGATGATGCGGGCCACGTCCTCGACCAGATGGGGGCGCTCGATCTCGCCGACCGACAGATTGACGCTGCAGAACAGCCGCCCCGCGTTCGGATGGCGGGTCAGCCACTCGTCCAGCTGACGCGCCGCCTGGGTCATCATCAGCAGGCCCAGTTCGTTCATCAGGCCCATTTCATCGGCCAGGGTCAGGAACTCGTCCGGCGGCACCAGACCGCGCCGGGGGTGGCGCCAGCGCGCCAGCGCCTCGAACCCGGCCACGGCGCCGGTGTTCAGGTTCACGATCGGCTGGAAGAAGGGTTCGATTTCGCCCCGTACGAGGGCGTTGCGCAGGTCCGCCTCCAGCGCCAGCCGCGACAGGCTGTCGCTTTCCAGCGCCCGGCCATAGGCCGCAGCCCCGCCGCGCCCGGCCGTCTTGGCCTGTTCGACCGCCAGTTCGGCGCGGCGCAGAAGTTCGGCAGGGTCCGGGGCGTCCGGACCGCCCTCGGCCGTCACCGCGCCGATGGAGACGGTGGGGTAGATGTCGAAACCGGCCATGCGCAGCGGCTGCTCCAGCGCCTCGCGCATCCGTTCGCCCCCGCCGGTTCCCCCGCGCTTCACCAGAACGGCGAACTCGTCCTCGCCGATCCGGGCGGGGGAGCAGTCTTCGGAAAAAGCCGCCGACAACCGCGACCCAAGGGCCGACAACACCAGATCGGCCCGCTCGTGCCCCAGGGCCTCGTTCAGGCGGCGCAGGCGGTCCAGATCGCCGACCACCACCTCATAGTCCCCCGGCTGCGCCAGGGTTTCCGCCACGCGGACCAGAAAGGTGCGCCGATCCAGCAATCCGGTCAGCGTATCCCGGTCGGCGCCTGCGAACTTGGTTTCCAGGGCGACGATGCCCGCCGCGCGCAGTCCGTCCTCCAGCCAGACGCCGCGCCACAGACAGGTCTCGCACCCGCGCATCCGCAGGCGCACGGCGATCTCGGTCCCTTCGGCCTGCGGCTTCAGCAGGCGGTCGGCCAGGGCGCGGTCCTGCGGCATGGTCAGGGCGGTGAAGGCCGCGCCCGAACACTGCGGCGCCAGCGGCCCCAGCCCCAGCGGCCGGGTGGCCCCGGTGAAACGGATCTGATCCTCGGCGGGCGTCCATATCCACAGAGCGGCGTCCGCCGCAGCCAAGGCTTCGATGGCCGTGGTGGGATCCCACGTCAACGCTCTGGATCTTGCACTCAAAGCGTACCCGCTAAACTGGCTGAGGAAGGGTCGGCGCGAACTCGGTGTTCAAAACGCCGAACAGAAGATGATCTGCCCAGCGGCCGTTAATTTTCAAATAAGCCCGCGCCAGACCCTCATGACGAAAGCCCGCCTTTTCCAGCACCCGGCGCGAGGGATAGTTGGTCGGCAAACAGGCCGCCTCGACCCGGTGCAGCTTCAGAGGCCCGAAGGCGTAGGTCAGCATGGCGCGCACGGCCCGCGTGCCGACCCCGCGCCCGGCATGCGGCTGGCCGACCCAATAGCCCAGCGTCCCTGTCTCGGCGACGCCGCGCCGGATGTTGGACAGGGTGACCGCGCCCAACAGAGCCTCGTCCTCGCCATCAAAGATGAACAGGGGCCAGGCCGTGCCCAGCTCCATTTCGCGCGCATAGACGCCCAGCCGGCGACGAAAGGCGACCCGGGTCAGGTCGTCCTCGGGCCAGGCAGGCTCCCACGCCTGAAGATAGGCGCGCGACTCCTCGCGCAGGGAGGCCCACGCCATATAGTCAGAGGGGCGCGGCGGGCGCAGCACGACACCCTGCCCGTTCAGGACCGGTCCGGTCGCCTCGGCCATCCAGTCGAACAGGGCCATGAAATCAGGATAGCGCGTCGCGGCCCCGGCGTCAGCCGCCGGTAACAAAGATGACGTCAGCCGCCGGTTGCGGACATGGCGGCGCGGAAGGCGGCGCCCGCCCCACCCGCTGCACGCGGCCCCAGTACGGCGCTGGCCGAACGTCCCGCCGCCGCCATTTCCCGCCCCACAGCGCGCAGATCCTCGGCGCCTTGAGCCTCGATGCGGGCCGCCGTCGTCTCGGACGAGACCGGCGCCCCGAACACCAGGGTCTGTCCTGCGTTCCGCCCCGCGCGGCTGGCCGGGCTTTCATCCGCCATCCACAGGCTGGCGTTCAGCACCGCCTTGGCGCGCGCCAGTTCCTGCGGCGTAGGCCCCCGCTCGGCCAGGTCCAGGATTTCGGCGGCGCAGACTTCGGCCAGTTCCGTCGACCGTTCGGCCGCCGCCCCGGCGTAGACGCCCAGCAGCCCCAGATCGTCATAGGTCTCGTGATAGGCGTCGATGGCGTAGGCCAGACCCCGATCCTCGCGTGCGCTCTGGAACAGGCGCGAGGCCATGCCCCCGCCGAGGATTTCGGTGAACAGGCGCAGAGCGGGCAGCCGCTCGTCGCGCGCGCCGATAGTCGGCAATTGGAACACCAGATTGGCCTGTTCGATCTTGCGCGTCAGCCGCGCCTCGCCGCCGACGAAGACGGCCGGCGGCAGCGCTTCCGTCGGCGTCGCCGCCTGATGGCCGAACCAGGTCTCGGCCAGCGGCAGAAGCTCGTCTTCGTCCACCTCGCCCGAGACGGCCACCACCATGCGGTCGGGCGAATAGAGACGTCGGCGCCAGTCGCCGATCGTCTCACGCTCGACCGGCGCCAGGCTGGCGATGGAGCCCAGGATCGGTCGCCCCAGCGACTGCCCCACGAAGGCGCGCGTCTGGGCCATCTCGAACACATGGTCGTCGGGGGTGTCGAAGGCCTCGGCGATCTCCTGGGCCACCACGTCCTTCTCGCGCTCGATCTCCTCGGGCGCCAGGGTCGGGCGGAACACCAGGTCGGACAGCACCTGCATGGCCAGCGGCAGGCTGCCCTTCAGGGCGCGGATGTCGAAACTGGTGCGTTCATAGCCGGTGGCGGCGTTGATCGAGCCGCCCTCCGCCTCGATGCGCTCGACGATCTCGCGCGCCCCCATGTCGCCCGCGCCCTTGAAGACCAGATGCTCCAGCAGGTGCGACCAACCGGACCGGGCTTCGTCCTCCATGCGGGCGCCGCCGTTGACGGCCACGGTCACGGCGATGGTGCGCAGGCCGGGCATGGGGTCGCACACGACGCGCACGCCGTTGGACAGGGTGTGAAGGCGAGCAGTCAGATCGATTGTCCTCAGGAAGAACGGTAACGGCGGACCATCACGGCCGCATAGAAGCCGACCAGCACCGCCGCCAGGCCGAACCAGGTCAGGGCGTAGCCCAGGTGATTGTTGCTGAAGGCGGCGGGCGGCGCCACGGGCCGCAGCGCCGTCAACTCAGGATTGGCCGAGGTCGTCGCATAGACGGTGTAGGGCGACACCATTCCGGTCACCCCCAGAGCCTGCGCCATGGCCGTCCGATCACGGCCGTAGAAGAGCTTGCCCGATGGCGGCGGCGTCAGGGCGTTGGGCTCCGGCGCCCGGCGCACCACGCCCGCGATCACGACCGGCATGGCCGCATCGGCGCGAACCGCAGGTCGGTCAGAGACTTCGTCGGGCACGAAGCCGCGATCGATCAGCACTATGCCGCGCCCCTCGACCGGACAGGCCGAGATCAATCGCACGCCGGCGTCGCCGTCCTCGATGCTCTGAAGCTCGACGAAGGGCGCCGTGTTCAGACCGCGACAGGTTACGATCGCCTGACGGAACTCGGGGTCCTCCAGCGCCAGCGCTTCCGCAAGCGGAACCGGCGCCTGGCGGGCGGCGGCCTCGGACCGGGCGATCAGGTCCAGCTTCCATTGCAGCCGCTGCGCCTGCCACACGCCCAGGGTCAGCAGCAGGGCCAGCGCCAGCACCGCCACGACGGTCAGCACAAGGGGAAAACGAGGCCGGGCGGCGTCGGTCATCGGGTCTCTCGGGGTGAATCATCGCTGCGCTGACGCAGCATCTGAAGCGCCGTCATCAACCCCTTTCCCGGCCGCATCAAGGCCAGGGCCAGACCCGCCGTCAGCGGCAGCCAGATGATCAGGTGCAGCCAGATCGGCGGGCTGAAGGCGATCTCGACCGCCAGGGCCGAAAACCCGACCAGAAAGCCGGCGATCTGCATGATGAAGGTGGCCGCGCCGTCGCCCGTCTCGACCGCGCCCAGATCAAAGCCGCAGGCCTCGCAGGACGCGCGGCGCTTCAGAAAGCCCTCGAACAGCGGCCCGCGCCCACAGGCGGGACAGCGCCCCATCAGCCCTGCGCGCACAGCGGGCCAGACAAGCAAATCGGCGCGGGACCTGGGGCCCCGCGCCGACGAAAGCTCGACTTGTCCGTCGTGTTCGATCAACCGAAGACGACGTACATGAAGACGAACAGGAACAGCCACACCACGTCGACGAAGTGCCAGTACCAGGCGGCGGCTTCGAGGCCGAAGTGCTTCTGCGGCGACATCTGACCCGCTTGCAGGCGCAGCAGGCAGACGGCCAGGAAGATGGTGCCGACCGCGACGTGGAAGCCGTGGAAGCCCGTCGTCATGAAGAAGATCGAACCGTACAGCTTGGCCTGGGCCGCGTCTTCGCTGAAGAACAGGTGGCCGTGCAGGATGTGGTAATACTCATAGGCCTGAACGCCGGTGAACAGCAGGCCCAGCAGGACAGTGATCAGCAGGCCCATCTTGGCGGCCTTGCGGTCGCCGACGATGATGGCGTGGTGCGCCCAGGTCAGGGTCGTGCCCGACAGCAGCAGGATGACCGTGTTCATGAGCGGCAGGCTCCACGGATCCAGCAGTTCGACGCCCGTCGGGGGCCAGGTCTTCCAGGCGGCGGCGGTGTCCATCCAGTTGCCGACCTCCGGGATGATCGCACGCGATTCATTGAAGATCGCCATGTCGAAGAACATCCAGAAGAAGGAGACGAAGAACATCACTTCCGAAGCGATGAACAGCACCATGCCGTAACGCAGGCCGATGCCCACGACGGGGGTGTGGTCGCCCTTGCGGCTTTCCTTCACGACATCCGACCACCACGAGAACATGGTGAACAGGACGCCGGCCAGGCCGACGAAGAACATCCACTTGGTGCCGGCTTCGAGGCCGAACAGCCCCTTCATCCACACGACGGCGCCGACGAACATGACGCAGGCGGAGAAGGAGCCGACCAGCGGCCACGGGCTGGGGTCGACCAGGTGGTAGTCGTGTTGCGGTTTCGCGTGCGCGTCGGCCATTCCTGGAGTCTCTGTAATCAAGGCGAGAATGTTTGAAGAGGGCTATAGCCCCCGCTATCCGGCTTTGCCAACAGCAGAGTCGTTCGCAGCCGCCTGCTGGAAGCCCTTCGTCGGGAAGAAGGTGTAGCTGAGCGTGATCTGGCGGACGCCCTTGACCTCGGGGTCGGTCGCCAGTTCCGGGGCCACAAAGTACTGAATGGGGAAGGAACGGGTCTCTCCGGGCCCGATTTCCTGACCTTCGAAGCAGAAACACTGCAGTTTCTGGAAATAAGGCCCCGCCCGCTCGGGCACGACATTATAGGCCGCCGTGGCGTGCAGGGTCTGGTTCGAGGTGTTGGTCACCTCGAAATAGGCCATGCCGGTCTCGCCGATCCGCACCTTCTGGCTCAGCGTCTCGGCGCGGAAGGTCATCGGCAGGTCGCGCACATTGGTGTCGAACCGAATCAGCACCTCCTGATCCAGGATCTGCGTCGGGGCCGCCTCGGCCCTTTTCACCGTGCCGTCGAAGCCCGTCACCTGACAGAAGATGCGATAGAGAGGCACCGCCGCGAAGGCCGCGCCGGTCATCGCCAGCACCAGAGCCGCGCACAGAATCGCGACCTTGTTCTGCTTGGTCACGGCTGGGCTGCCTCCGTAGCGCCAGGAGCGTCCGGCTGGACCGGGGGCGGCAGGGCCGGATCGGCCCGCTCCAGCGTCGCCAGAGCCTCGGCCTCGGCCGCCTTGCGCGCCTCGTTGTTGGCGCTCATCCGCGACAGGGTGACCAGATAGACCAGGGCGATGAAGCCCAGCAGGCCCAGGGCGATCGCCACATTGCGGCGCTTGCGCGCGCGGACCTGCTCATCGGTCAGTTTGACGTATTTGAGTTGGGACATAGGGGTTTAGCCTCCAACGCTAGGCAGGTGCTCGACCAGCAGGGCTGAGAACAGCGCCATAAGATATAGAATGGAAAAGGCGAACAGGTTGCGGGCCGGTTTGGCCTCGGCCCTGACGTCATACAATGCGGCCTCTCGTCCCACGGCCTCGGCCTTGTCGGGCTGATCGCCGGCGCGCGAGCGATAAAGCCGCAGCGCCAGGCCCAGGAAGGCCACGCCGCCGACGATCGAAACCACCAGATAGATCGGCCCGCCCAGTCCCGTCAGCGCCGGGGCGATCGCCACCGGCACGAAGACCAGGGTGTAGAGCAGGATCTGCAGGCGGGTGGACTTGGCGCCGCGCGCCACCGGCATCATCGGAATGCCCGCCTTGGCGTAATCCCCGGCCGAATAGAGGGCCAGGGCCCAGGTGTGCGGCGGCGTCCAGGTGAAGATGATCAGGAACAGCAGCCAGGCCTGCCACGGGGCGTCGCCCGTCACGGCCGCCCAGCCGATCACGGGGGGAAAGGCGCCCGCCGCTCCGCCGATGACGATGTTCTGCGGCGTCCGCCGCTTCAGCACCAGGGTGTAGAGCCAGGCGTAATAGACGATGGTCAGGGCCAGAAGCCCCCCCGCCAGCCAGTTGGTCGTCATGCCCAACAGCATGACCGAGAAGACCGACAGCACCATGCCGAAGGCGATGGCGTCGTTCTTGCGCACGCGTCCGGCGGCGACCGGACGGCCGCGCGTGCGGCGCATCAGGGCGTCGGTCTCGCCCTCGACGGCCATGTTGAGCGCGCCGGCCGCGCCTGCGCCCACGGCGATGCACAGGATGGCGACAATGGCGTTGATCCAGTCCAGCCGCCCCGGAGCCACGATCAGGCCGGTGACTGCGGTGAACACCACCAGCGACATGACGCGCGGCTTCAGCAGCTGGAAGAAATCTTCCGGCTGGGCGCTGGTGACGAGCGGGGTCTCGCGGGCGGGGTGATCGGTCATGGTCATAAAGAGCAAAGGCCGCCCTTCCGGTTGCGGAAGGGCGGCCTCTCCGGGTCTATCCGATAAGGATCAGTGGTTGTCCGCCTTGACCACCGGCAGTTCGTTGAACTGGTGGTGCGGCGGCGGCGAGGACAGGGTCCATTCCAGCGTGGTGGCGCCTTCGCCCCACGGGTTGGCCTCGGCCTTGCGGCGACGGATGGCCGACTCCAGCAGCATCACCATGAAGACGCCGACGCCGACGATGGTGATGACATAGCCCACCGAGGAAACGTGGTTCCAGTAGGTGAAGGCTTCCGGATAGTCGACGTAACGCCGCGGCATGCCCTGCAGGCCCAGGAAGTGCTGCGGGAAGAAGATCAGGTTCACGCCGATGAACATGATCCAGAAGTGCGCCTGGCCGAGGAACTCGTTGTACTTCACCCCGAACATCTTCTCGTACCAGTAGTAGAAGGCGGCGAAGATCGAGAAGATGGCGCCCAGCGACAGCACATAGTGGAAGTGCGCCACGACGTAGTAGGTGTCGTGCAGGCTGTAGTCGATGCCGGCGTTCGACAGGACCACGCCGGTCACGCCACCGACGGTGAACAGGAAGATGAAGCCCATCGCCCACAGCATGGGCGTCTTGAAGGTGATAGAGCCGCCCCACATGGTGGCGATCCAGCTGAAGATCTTCACACCCGTGGGCACGGCGATGATCATGGTCGCCGCCACGAAATAGGCGCGCAGGTTCACGCTCATGCCGACCGTATACATGTGGTGCGCCCACACGATGAAGCCGATGAAGCCGATGGCGACCATGGCGTAGGCCATCGCGAGGTAGCCGAAGATCGGCTTCTTCGAGAAGGTCGAGACGATGTGCGAGATCATGCCGAAGCCCGGCAGGATCATGATGTACACTTCGGGGTGGCCGAAGAACCAGAACAGGTGCTGGTACATCACCGGGTCGCCGCCGCCGGCAGGGTCGAAGAACGACGTGCCGAAGTTACGGTCCGACAGCAGCATGGTGATGGCGCCCGCCAGAACCGGCAGCGAGATCAGCAGCAGGAAGGCTGTGATCAGCACGCCCCAGGCGAACAGCGGCATGCGGTGCAGGGTCATGCCCGGCGCGCGCATGTTGAAGATGGTGGTGATGAAGTTGATCGCGCCCAGGATCGACGAGGCGCCCGCGACGTGCAGCGAGAAGATCGCCAGGTCGAACGACGGCCCTGCGTGACCCATGGTCGACAGCGGCGGATAGGAGGTCCAGCCCCCGCCGAACCCGCGCCCCGGCCCGCCGTCGACGAACATCGACAGGATCAGCAGGCAGAAGGCGAAGAAGATCAGCCAGAAGGAGATGTTGTTCAGACGCGGGAAGGCCATGTCCGGCGCCCCGATCATGATCGGGATGAAGTAGTTGCCGAAGCCGCCCATCGTCGCCGGCATGACGACGAAGAACACCATGATCAGGGCGTGCGCCGTGACGGTGGCGTTATAGCCGTGCTTGGAAGCCTCAACCAGGCCCAGATACTGGACGAAGGTGCCTTCCTTGAAGAGCTGGATGCCCGGCTCGGCCAGTTCCCAGCGGATCAGGCCCGACAGGGCGCCGCCGATGAGGCCGGTGAAGATGGCGAACATCAGGTACAGAAGCCCGATGTCCTTGTGGTTGGTCGACAGGAACCAGCGGGTGAAGAAACCCGGCTTGTGGTCGTGCGGATCGTGAACAGCTGCGGTGGCCATCGGTCTGGGCTCTCGCGTCTCTCTTACTGAGCAGCCGGCGCGGCGGGCGCGGCGGCGGTTGCGGGGGCCGCAGGCGCGGCGTCGGTCGGGGCGGCTGCGTCAGCAGCCGGAGCGGCGGGCGCTTCGGCGGCGGCGGGCGCGGCCGCAGCAGCGGCTTCATCAGCCGCCTTGGTCATGGAGCCGCCCTTTGAAGCGACCCATTCGGCGAAGGCCTGCTTGCTGACCACCTTGACGTGGATCGGCATGAAGGCGTGGTCGACGCCGCACAGCTCGGAGCACTGGCCGTAGTAGTCGCCTTCCTTCTCGGCGCGGAACCAGGTCTCGTTCATACGGCCCGGAACAGCGTCGACCTTGATGGCGAAGGCCGGGACGGCGACGGCGTGGATCACGTCCGAAGCGGTGATCAGCAGGCGGACGTTCTCGCCCACCGGCACCACCATCGGCTCATCGGCGGCCAGGCGGTACAGATGCTTGGGCGCCTTGTCCTCCGGCAGCATGTTCGAGATGTACTCGGCCACGCCCTGGTCCGGATATTCATAGCCCCAGTTCCACTGGTTGCCCGTGATCTTCACCGTGACGTCCGCATCCGGATAGTCGTGATAGGCGAACAGCAGACGGAACGAGAACAGGGAGATGCCGACCAGGATCAGCACCGGCACCACGGTCCAGATGATCTCGATAACGGTGTTGTGGCTCCACTTGGCCGGGGTCGGATTGGCGCGCTTGTTGTAGCGGATCGCGATCCACACCAGCAGCACCAGCACCAGAACGCAGATCGCGGTGATGATCGGCATCAGCACGACGTTGTGGAAGAAGTGAGCCTCATGCGCCAGCGGCGCGGCGGCCGTCTGCAGGCCCAGGCCCGCCGGAGTCGGCTGACCCAACACATCCTGCGCCATCGCCGGCGCGGCGAAAATGGCGGCAAGGGCGGTCGCGGCGATACCGCCTCCCAACCGCGCCATGGCTCGCATGCCCATCCCCATTCGAGAAGTCCTCATAAACCGTTCAGCAGCAGACGTTTGCGAGCAATTCGCAAGCGTCGCCGGGCCCAGAGGACCTCGGCGTGTCATGGGCCGGTCCTTATCGGCTCGGATCGCCCTTGCCAAGCGATCAAGCGCACCTAGGGCGCCGTCTCGACAAAATGCGGTCGATTAATTCGCTGTCATGTTTGAACAGCTACCTTGCACCACAAGATACCTTGCGATACCTCTTCGTCATCCAGACAGGGATGCCCAAGAGGGAGGCCCGCAGGGAGGCCATGCGCGACACCATCGACGTTCAACTGAAGAAAGGCGTGCTGGGGCTATGCGTCCTGGCGCTGCTCGCCCGGCGCGACAGCTACGCCTATGAGATCGCCAGCCGCCTGTCCGACGCCATCGGCATGGGCGAAGGCACCATCTATCCGCTGATGCGGCGGATGCAGACCGACGGCCTGGTCGAGACCTATCTGGTCGAATCATCCAGCGGCCCGTCGCGGAAATATTACCGCCTGACCGATGCGGGGCGCCGCGCCCTGGACGGCCAGACCGGCGAGTGGCGGGCCTTCGCCCGCGCTGTCGAGGCCCTGATCGCGGGCGATGAAGACGAAGCCGTCATCGTCGCCGAGGCCCCGGCCGAGACGCCCGCCCTGCTCGACCAGAGCGCCCAAACCGAATCGATCGCCCAAGCTGACAGGGGAGAGGACCAATGAACCGCGCGGAATTCCTGGCGCGCCTGCGTCGCGGCCTGGTGGGTCTGCCCGCCGCCGCCGCCAATGAGATCGTCGCCGACTATGAAGCCCACTTCGCCGACGGCGCCGCCGCCGGGCGCAGCGAGGCCGAGGTGGCCGAGGCCCTGGGCGATCCCGATCGTCTGGCCCGCGAACTGAAGGCCGAGGCCGGCGCCCAGCGCTGGCGTCAGGAGCCGTCGGCCTCGTCCGCCGCCGGGGCCGTGTTCGGCATCCTGGGTCTGGGCGCCATCGACATCCTGATCCTGCTGCCGATCGCCCTGCCCGTCTTCGGCACGGTGCTGTCGCTGCTGCTGGGCGGTGTCGGCGTCTTCATCGCCGGCGGCTTCGTCATGGTGGCGGGCGCCTTCACCGGCCTGCCGGGCGGGGCGCTGGCCGCCGCGCTGCTGGGCGTCGGCCTGATGGGTCTGGGCATCTTCATGGTCGGAACCATGGCCCTGCTGACCAAATGGCTGATCGACGCCACCGTCTGGTACGCCCGCCTGCACTACCGCGTCGTCAAACCCGCCCTGGAACCCCAGGCCTGAAGCCAGAGAGTGAGGAGAACACAGTCATGATCCGCAATCTGCTCATCATCTCCGGCGCAGGCCTGATCCTGGCCATCGTCGGCATCGGCGGCGCCTTCGCCGTGGGCGGCCGCGACCTGGCCCGCCACGACTGGACCTGGGTCATTACCGACGACGACGGTCCCGACAGCGGCTTCACCGTCGAGCGCGGCCAGGTGTCGCCCGACGCCACGCGCACCATCGAATGGACCGGCGACGAGCGTCTGGCCATCAACGTCCCCGCCGACGTCGTCTACGACCAGCAGGCCGACGCGCCCGGCATCACCGTCACGGGCGCCGAGACGGTCGTGAACCGCGTCCGCTTCTCCAACGGACGCCTGACGCTGGAAGAAGCCCCGCGCGGCGACCGCAGCTATGTCCGCTGGACCCGCACCGGCATTCGCGGCTGGAGCGAGACCGACGCCGTGAAGATCATCATCAAGGCGCCCTCGGTGAAGACCTTCGACCTGTCCGGCCCGACCGAACTGAAGATCCGCGGTTATGACCAGCCGACGCTAGACCTGACCCTCACCGGCGCGTCCGACGTGCGCGTCCAGGGCCGCACCGGCGCCGTTACGGTCGACGCCTCCGGCGCCAGCGACGCCCGCCTCGACGAACTGATCGTCGAGGACGCCAAGGTCCAGGTCAGCGGCTCGGGCGACGTCCGCGTCGGCCCCAGCGGCAAGGCCGAGGTCGATGTTTCGGGCAGCGGCGAGGTCCGCCTGACCCGCCGTCCCGCCGAACTGCGCCAGTCGGTCAGCGGCACGGGCGACGTGAGACAGGACTGACAAACGCTCACCCTCTCCCGGCGGGAGAGGGCTTGAGCCTCCAAGAGCCGAAGGCGATTGGAACAGGCGAAAGGGTGAGGGGCTTGTCCCGTCCGTCGGCGCAAGCCGTCGCACGAACCCATCAACCGCGAACCCTCACCCTTTCGCGCCAGAACGATCGCTCCGCTCTCGTGCGCTCAAGCCCTCTCCCAACAGGAGAGGGTTTCCGCTTCCCCCGTGACGCGAGGCCCCGCAGCCCCTATCTAGCCTCCATGAGCACCGTCGCCTCCCCCTCCCCCATCCTCGACGCCGCCGGCGTAGCCCCGGACGAGGCCCTGTCGATCCTGCAGACCGCGCTGTCGGGCGCCGACGACGGGGAACTGTTCCTCGAAAAGACCGAGAGCGAATCCCTGGTCTTCGACGACGGGCGGCTGAAGGGCGCCTCCTATGACGCCGTGGAAGGCTTCGGCCTGCGCGTCGTGGCGGGCGAGACGGCCGGTTACGCCCACGCCAATGAGATTTCCCCCGCCGCCATCCGCCGCGCCGCCGACAGCGCTGCGCTCGCCAAGCGCGGCTATGACGGAACCGCCGCCGAGGCACCGCGCGACACCAACCAGCGCCTCTATGATCCGGTCGACCCGCTGCTAGCCCCGGCCTTCTCGGACAAAATCGCCCTGCTGGCCGAGATCGACGCCTGGGCCCGCGCCCGCGATCCGCGGGTGGTGCAGGTCTCGGCCTCTCTGGTCGGCGAGCGCCGCGCCATCGACATCCTGCGCGGCGACGGACGGCTGCTCAGCGACCTGCGCCCGCTGGTCCGGTTGAACGTGTCCGTCACCGTCGAGAAGGACGGCAAGCGCGAGAGCGCCTCGTCCGGCGCGGGCGGCCGCGCGGGCTTTGAAGAATGGGTCGCGCCCGAACGCTGGCAGGCCCAGGTGGACGAGGCCCTGCGTCAGGCCCTGGTCAATCTGGAGGCCGTCGACTGCCCGGCGGGCGAGATGGACGTGGTGCTGGGCGCGGGCTGGCCCGGCGTCCTGCTGCATGAAGCCGTGGGGCACGGCTTCGAGGGCGACTTCCACCGCAAGGGTTCATCGGTCTTCACCGGCATGATGGGCAAACGCGTGGCCGCGCCGGGCGTGACCGTCGTGGACGACGGCTCCATCGCCGGGCGTCGCGGCTCCCTGTCGTTCGACGACGAGGGCACCCCGACCTCGCGCACCGTGCTGATCGAGGACGGGATCATGGTCGGCCTGATGCACGACCGGCTATCGGCGCGTCAGCTGGGCGCCAAGGCCACCGGCAACGGTCGGCGCCAGTCCTTCGCCCACACGCCCATGCCGCGCATGACCAACACCTTCATGGAAGGCGGCAAGGACAGCCAGGCGGACATGATCGCCAGCACCAGGCGTGGCCTCTACGCCGCCAACTTCGGCGGCGGCCAGGTGGACATCACCAACGGCAAGTTCGTCTTCCAGTGCACCGAGGCCTATCTGATCGAGGACGGCAGGATCACCGCCCCCGTGCGCGGCGCCACCCTGATCGGCGACGGCGCCACGGCCCTGACCCAGATCCAGATGATCGGCGACGACTTCGCCTTCGACCCCGGCGTCGGCACCTGCGGCAAGGCCGGTCAGGGCGTCCCCGTCGGCATCGGCCAGCCAAGCCTCAAGATCGGCGGCCTGACAGTCGGCGGCACGGCGGTCTAGGGGACGCTCCTGTCTAAGGTGCAGCGGGCTTCCATTCGGGCCCGTCGACCTCAAAACCCTGCGCCTCCAGCAGGTCCAGCACCCCGCCTGGCTCGGCCAGACGGCGCAGCGGCGCGACCGCCAGCGTCAGGCCCGGCTGGCTGACCGCCTGGGTGACCGCCTCGGTCCATTCCGTGCGCAGTTGCGACCCGATCTGCGGGTCGCCCCACGGCCAGCACCGATCCACCGCCTGATCCACCGGCGAGGCCAGCACCTCGGCCACCCTCAGCGCGCGCCAGGCCTCGGCGCGCAGACGCAGGGCGTCCGGCCCCAGCTCGGCGGCCGACAGGGCGGCGCGCAGGCATTCGCGGTGCGTCTCAGGCGGGGCGGAAATCAGGCCCTCGATCAGATCGGCGCCGCGCACCACGCCGATCGAACGGATCGGCACACGCGCCTTGCGCGCGGCGCGACGCACGGCGTCGTCGGCGCCGACGGACCGGGCGTCCGTCTCGCCCGCCTTGTTCTTGAACAGATCAATGGCCAGCAGCAACAGGCTGTACCGCCGCCACTGGTCGGTCTTTTCCCCCGTCATCAGGGCCTCGAGCCGCTCCTGATCCTCGGGCGTCAGGTAATCGGCCGTCGTCGTCCCCTCCGGCAGCCAGCCAATAGTGCGGATGCGCCACATCAACCGCAGCACGTCGGCAGGCGAAGCACGGCCCCGTTGAGGGAACAGGATGCGGTCGGCGCGGGCCGCCGCCTCCTCCAGCGCCTGCGGCCGCCATTCGAACCCGCGCGGCGCCTCCTCGATCGCGCCGACCAGAACCATCACCCCTTCGCCGTCGCGCCTGATCGTCCACATCGGCGCGCCCGCCCGCCGCGCAGTGACCACCACCTCGTCCAGACGGGTCGGCGCCTCGTTCTGGTTCTGGGCGGCCAGAACCGAAGCCGGCGCGACTGACAGCGCCAGAAAAGTCGACAGGACGATGGGAGCAAGACGAGCTTTCATCCGGTCATTCTAAAGTCTTCAAAAGCCGCCGCACGTGACTATTCCGTAATGATGTCCACGATTTAATCCACCTGTCCCGCTTGTAACTGGAGATCGTAACACGCGCCGTCCACACCTCTGCCGACACCGAGGGAGAGGAAAAATGAACACCAAAAGCGCCCTGCTGGCCACCACCGCCCTGCTGCTGAGCGCCGCCGCGCCGGCCGTCGCCCTGGCCGCCGAGAAGGCCGACGCCCCCGCCCGCCAGACGGCCGTCGCCGGCGATCAGGCCGTGCTGATCTTCACCCCTGACTTCTTCGTCGACGCCCGCCCCAACACGGCGCTGGACATGGTCAACCGGGTGCCCGGTTTCTCGGTCAACGACGGCGACGGGGCGCGCGGCTTTGAGGGCGCGGTCGGCAACGTCCTGATCAACGGCGCGCGCCCGGCTTCCAAGAACGACACCGGCTCCAACGTCCTGGCGCGCACCGTGGCCAGCCAGGTCGAGCGTATCGAACTGATCCGGGGCGGGGCGCCGGGCATCGAGATGCAGGGCTATTCCGTCGTCGCCAACGTCATTCTGAAGAACACGGTCAGCCGCGAGCACATCGCCACCTTCAACGCCAATCTGTTCGAGGGCGGCCAGGACCTGTTCGGCGGCTCCTATCAGTTCACCGAGCGCAAGGGCGACCGCACCTGGGGCGTGACCCTGAGCGACGGCATCTCCATGAGCGACTCCAACGGCGCCGGTCCGCTGCGCCGGGTCGGCCCGAACGGAGAGACCCTGCGCGCCGAGGATTACTACAACGACGGCTACGGCGGCGGAAACTCGATCCGCGGCAACTTCTCCAGTCCTTTCCTGGGCGGCAAGGTCGACCTGACGGCGCGTTATGGGATCAACGACTGGCACAACATCAACCGCCAGACCGCGCCCGGCGTGCTGCGCGAAAGCCTGTATGACGAAGACAGCCACAGCGGCGAGTTCGGCGTCGTCTACACCCGCCCCCTGTCCGAGAAGCTGAAGCTGGAAACCCGCTTCATCCATGAGTTCGGCGACTATGACTCGGCCTCGGTCTCACGCGGCCGGGTGGTTGACGTCCAGAGCCCGGAACAACTGTTCAGTTCTGACGGCAAGTCATCCGAAACCATCCTGCGCGGCCTGGTGCGCTATGAGCGGACCCCGTCGATGGATTTCGAGGCGGGCGGCGAAATCGCCTACAACATGATGCAGCGCGACCAGGCCTATTCCATCGACGGCGTCGAGGAGCCCCTGCCCTCCGCCTCGGTCAAGGTCGAGGAGACGCGCGGCGAACTGTTCGGCAAGGCGACCTGGCGCATCAACCCGAAATGGACGCTGGAAAGCGGCCTGCGGCTGGAATCCTCGACCATCAGCCAGTCCGGCGACGCTGATCAGGAAAAGAGCTTCTTCTTCGCCAAGCCGCGCCTGCTGGCCACCTGGACCCCGGCGGCCAACAACCAGCTGCGCCTGCGGCTGGAGCGCACCGTCGGTCAGCTGGACTTCAGCGACTTCGCCGCCTCGGCCGAGTTCGCCGACGGCAATGTTTTCGGCGGCAATGTGAACCTGCATCCCGAATCGCGCTGGGTCGCAGAACTGACCTATGAGAAGCGCTTCTGGGGCGAAGGCGTCGTCAGCATCGGCCTGCGCCATGACGAGATCACCGACGCCATCGACGTCATCCCCCTGGAAGGCGGTTACGCCGCCGTGGGCAATATCGGCGACGGGACGCTGGAACAGCTGGTGCTGAACGTCACCATTCCGACCGACAAACTGGGCGTCTCGGGCGGCAAGTTCGGCTTCCGCAACACCTGGAACCACACCGAAGTCACCGATCCGACCACCGGCGAGATCCGCCCCATCTCCGGCGTCCGCGCCAGCCAGGCGACCATCACCTTCCAGCAGGACATCACGCGGTGGAAGGTGCAGTGGGGCGGCGCCTGGATTCCCCTGCTGGGCCAGAACAACTATCGGCCGGACCAGATCTCGGGCTGGCGCGGTCACGACTACTATGAGCTGTGGGGCGAGTATAAGCCGACGCCGACCCTGTCGATCCGCGCCCAGATCAACATCTGGGACGACTTCAACGTCCAGCTCACCCAGTTCGCTGATCGCGAGACGCGGCCGATCGCCTTTGTCGAGAACCGCTTCATCGACCCGCGCACCTTCTATCAGATCCGCCTGCGCAAGACTTTCTGAGGAACTGAAACCACGCGCCCCGGAGCCAGCCGGGGCCTTTCCCCGGACAACTGAAAAGGGCGGCGCCTCCTGCGAGACGCCGCCCTTTCCTTTGATGGTCAGCCGGTCCGGCGCGCGAACGCAGGACCGGCTTTTTACTCATGGACGCTTAGTGCGGCGCCTTTTCGTGCGACCAGCCCTTGATGAAGAAGCTGAGGACGATGAAGCCGACGCCGATGCCCATGCCCCACACGCCCAGCATGCCGAACACCTCCAGCGAGGTGCGCAGGGCGGCGCCGGGGTCCAGCACCTGGCCGCCGACCGTTTCGGTCCCGGCCAGACCGGCGATCCAGCCGCCGACGTACTGGGCGATGGACGAGGCCAGGAACCACACGGCCATCATGAAGCTGACGACCTTGGCCAGCGACAGCTTGGTGATCTCCGACAGGCCCACCGGCGACAGGAACAGCTCGCCCAGGGTGTGGAACATGTAGAGCAGGCCCAGCAGCAGGATCGGCATCTGGAAGGCCGAGTCGGCCATCCCGGCGCCCCACACCACGATCATGAAGCCCAGGCCGACCTGCATCAGGCCGAGGCCGAACTTCAGCACCGGGTTCGGATCCATGTTGCGCTTGCCCAGGAAGGCCCACAGGGCCGCCATGATCGGCGCGAAGATCAGGATGAAGCCGGCGTTGAACGACTGGGTCTGCGCCGCCGTCACCGTGGCGTCGATCCAGAAGCCGGTGGGCGTGATGCCCGCCGCCGCCAGTTGGGCCGGAGTGCCGATGGTGACGCCCAGGAACTGCACCGCCGTCGGCGTCAGGCTGAGGTCGACGTTACGGTCAGCGAACAGGTTCAGCGAGGTGCCGGCCTGTTCGAACAGGGTGAAGAAGACCACCGAGCCGAAGATCAGCACCACCGCCAGCATCATGCGCTCGCGCTGGATGCGGTTCTCGCAGACCTTGACGATGATGTAGGCGATGAAGGCCAGCGACGCGATGGTCGCGGCGCCCAGCACCCAGCCCACCAGGGCGTTGCGCTGAACCATGAACCACACCACGCCGACGCCCAGGATGCTGAGCAGATAGATCGACCACTCGCGGTTCAACGGGCCCAGGAAGGGCTTCTTGAGCTCGCCCTCGACCGGCGGCTCGCCCTTGCCCTGCAGCAGCGGCTTGCCCAGGACGAAGACGACCCAGCCCAGCGCCATGCCGACGCCGGCCAGGCCGAAGCCCGCCCACCAGCCGACCGTCTGGCCCAGATAACCGCACAGCACCGCGGCCCAGAAGGCCCCCAGGTTGATGCCGTAGTAGTAGAGGGTGAAGCCCGAATCCCGGCGCGGGTCGCCGTCAGGATACAACTGCCCCACGATGGTGGAGATGTTCGGCTTCAGATAGCCCACGCCCATGATGATCAGGGCGATCGCCAGATAGAAGACGTTGATGCCCGCCAGGTCGCGGGTCACGTCGATCTTGTAGTCGCCGGTCGGCAGCACGGCCGGAATCGGCGCGTCCTGCGGCAGGTCCCTGATCGCCAGGCCGTTCTCGACCGGAGCGAAGGCGTATTTCTGTCCGTTGACCATCAGGCCGACGTCGCGGGCGGCGCCGCGACCCTCGGCCGAGATTTCATAGGTCGCGCCCTGATAGGTCAGGGTTTCGGTGGCGGGACGGCCTTCGAAGGCCATCATGCCGTGACCGGCGACCAGCAGCAGCGCGCCGAAGGCTACGGCCTTGCGCGTGCCGATGAAGCGGTCGGCCATCATCCCGCCCAGCAGCGGCAGCAGGTAGACCAGCGAGGTGTACGAGCCATAGGCCGACCCGGCCTGGGCGTCGTTGAACAGGAAGTGCTGGGTCAGGAAGAAGATCAGGATGCCGCGCATCCCATAGTAGGAGAAGCGTTCCCACATCTCCGCGAAGAACAGGATGATCAGTCCGCGCGGGTGATTTTTCAGGATCTGCATCAGCACGGGCACACCCGTGACCAGGGTGATGATCAGACCGATGGCGATGACGATATTCATGCCTGGGCCCCCGCGCAGATCATGATCGACGTCGCTTCATTCACAGTCACCGTCTGGGCCATCGCCAGGGCGTCGCCCCCTCGAGTGCCGGGCCGGCGCGCAAGTCGCGCGCCCCCTCCGTCCGTCGTGCTCAACGGCAAGCTCCATTGTCTGACGCCCCCGACGGGCGTGGAAGCGACCAGAAACAGCACGGTCACGGATTGCAAACAAGCGTTAACGGCCAAATCCAGGCCGCCAAGGGGCGCCTGATCGTCGCAAGGTTCGCGTTTTGGGGGTAGTTAGATCATTCTACACATATTTCGCGAATGCTCTCCGAACGCCGAGATGCGGCTGAGGAGACTCGAACAGACATGTCGTTGCGCCCGTTTAACGAGAGCGATCTCGAGGCCGTCAATCGACTGCACCGCAGCGTGTGGTGGCCGGAGCGGTCGGCGGCGGGCTGGCGCTGGTTGATGGCGAATCCGGCCTCGGCCGAGATCGAGGCTCCGCACGGCTGGGTGATCGACCATGGCGCCGGGCCTCAGGCCTTCGTCGGCAACTTCATCCAGCGCTTCTGGCGGAACGATCAACGCCTGCACGCCGCGACGGGCTATTCCATCGTCGTTCCTCCGGCGCAGCGAGGCCGCAGCCGGTCCCTGATCAACGCCTTCGTCGACCAGCCCGCCTGTTTCGCCCGCTACACGCTGAACGCGAACGCCCGCTCCAGCCCTCTGTACAAGCGGCACGGCATGGTTCCCTGGCCGCCGAACACCCACACGCTGAAGCTGTCCTGGCTGATCGACCCGGTCGCCTGCCTGTACGGACGGGGCCTGCGAGAGGTCGTGGACCGCGCCCCGGCCCTGGCCCGCCTGCTGGGCGAACAACTGTCGCCCCTGCCCCGGCTGAGCGGCAAGCGCCGTCTGCGTCAGGCTGAGAGCCGCCTGCCTGGCGGGGTAAGCCTCAGCCCCGACCTCTCGGAACGCTCGGACTACGCCCGTTTCTGGACGGCCCTGCGCGCCGAGGGGCGGCTGACGGCGGACCGCAGTCCGGACATCATGCGCTGGCGGCTGTCGGACCCCGATCTGACGGTGCCCCCGCTGTGTCTGGCCTATCGCGACGGAGGGCGACTGACAGGCTTCGCCGTCGCCATGCTGAACAAGCAGACGCCGCTGGAGCCGCCGGTCCTGGAGATCATCGACCTGGGCGCGCTGGACAATGATTCAACGGCGATCCAGGCGCTGGTCGAGGGCCTGCGTCGCATGGCGCCTGCGCTGGGAGCCGCCAAGGTGCGGCTGCAGGTGGTGTCGCCCGACCTGCTCGCCGCCTTGGGCCGACTGGGCCAAAAAGCCTGGCGCGAGGGCGGCTGGGGCCACTGTCACATCGCCTTCGACGACGAGATGCAGGATGCGGGCTGGCGGCCCACCCCCTATGACGGCGACTATTCCTTCTGCCTGCGCCCCCTGCCCGCGCGGGCCAGCGCCGCCCTGCGGCTGGCGTCGGCGCCCATGCGCGCTCAAACGATGGAAGCGCGGGCATGAATGGAAACGAGGGCCTCTTCAGGCCCTCGTCAGGCGCCGCCGTTTAGGAGCGCGCCTTCAGTTCGTCGCGGATTTCGGCCAGCAGGGCCTCGGTCGGCGTCGGCGCAGCGGGCGCCTCAGGCTCGGCGGGCTGCTCGCGGCGCAGCTTGTTGACCATCTTGACCATCAGGAAGACCACGAAGGCCACGATGACGAACTGGATCAGGGTGTTGATGAAGGCGCCGTACTGGATGGCCACCTTCTCGACCGCCTCGGTCGCCGGGTCTTCCGGCACCAGGACCCACTCCAGCTTGGAGAAGTCCACCCGGCCCAGCAGCAGACCGATCGGCGGCATCACCACCTGATCCACCAGACTGGTGACGATCTTGCCGAACGAGGCGCCGATGATGACCCCGACCGCCAGGTCGACGACGTTGCCGCGCGCGGCGAATTCCCGAAACTCGGACAGCAGGCTCATTTGATCTTCAGTCTTTCAGATTGTGTCAGGCGTCGCCGGACGCGTTCAGCCGCTCTCTCAGTTCCTTGCCGCTCTTGAAGAAGGGCACGGACTTGGCCGGGACCTCGACCGTTTCGCCGGTGCGGGGATTGCGCCCCGTCCGCGCCGGTCGGCTGCGCACCGAAAAGGCGCCGAAGCCGCGAAGCTCGACACGCCCGCCTTCCGAGAGGGTCTCGGTCATGCGGCCCAGGATCACATTCACGACCCGCTCCACCTCGGCATGAGTGAGGTGCAGGTTCTCCGCCGCCAACTTCTCGATCAGTTCAGACTTGATCATTCAGGCCCCCGCCATGGTTTCACCGTCCGGGACGACACCCTAACCGCCTGTCGCCACAGGAAGAAAGGGCAAAACGCATCGTCGTGAAGGTTTCTTGCATTCCACGGCGACAGGTTTCGCCGCCGATGGGCCGTGTGAGGAAGAAAATACGTCGCAAAGAACCAGAGTCGCAGCCAAAGAAAAAGGGCGGCCGGATCGCTCCGGCCGCCCCGTTTCCCGAAGGGTGAGGAAACTTATTCCTTGCCCGCGTTCTTGAGCGCGGCGCCCAGGATGTCGCCCAGCGAGGCGCCCGAGTCCGACGACCCGAACTGTTCGATGGCTTCCTGTTCGTCCTTCATCTCCAGCGCCTTGATCGAGACGGAGACGCGGCGCGTGGCCTTGTCGACGCCGGTGATCATGGCGTCGACGCGGTCGCCGACGGCGAAACGCTCGGTGCGCTGCTCGTTGCGGTCGCGCGACAGGTCCGACTTGCGGACGAAGGCCGTGACCGGCGCGTCGTCTTCACCGAACTTCACCTCGATGCCGCCGGTCTCGATCGCCGTCACGGTGACGGTGATCTGCTGGCCGCGCTTGTAGGTGTCGCCTTCCATCGGGTCGCCGCCGAGTTGCTTGACGCCCAGGGAGACGCGCTCCTTGTCGATGTCGACGTCCAGCACCTTGGCCTTGATGACCTCGCCCTTGCGGTAGCGCTGGATGGCTTCTTCGCCCGACACGTTCCAGTCCAGGTCCGACAGGTGGACCATGCCGTCGATGTCGTTGTCAAGGCCGACGAACAGGCCGAACTCGGTGGCGTTCTTGACTTCGCCTTCGACGGTCGAACCGACCGGGTGAGCCTCCAGGAAGGCCTCCCACGGGTTGTTCTGAGCCTGCTTCAGGCCCAGCGAGATACGGCGCTTGGCGCTGTCGACGTCCAGGACGATGACGTCCACTTCCTGCGAGGTGGAGACGATCTTGCCCGGGTGGACGTTCTTCTTGGTCCAGGACATTTCCGACACGTGGACCAGGCCTTCAACGCCCGGCTCCAGCTCCACGAAGGCGCCGTAGTCAGTGATGTTGGTGACGCGGCCGGTGTATTTGGCGTTAACCGGGTATTTGGCTTCGACGCCGTCCCACGGATCCGACTGCAGCTGCTTCATGCCGAGCGAGATGCGCTGGGTGTCCGGGTTGATCTTGACGATCTGGACCTTGACGGTGTCGCCGACGGCCAGGACCTGCGACGGGTGCGACACGCGCTTCCACGACATGTCGGTGACGTGCAGCAGCCCATCGATGCCGCCCAGGTCGACGAACGCGCCGTAGTCGGTGATGTTCTTGACGACGCCTTCGCGGACTTCGCCCTCTTGCAGCTGGCCGACCAGCTCCGTGCGCTGTTCAGCGCGGGCTTCTTCCAGGATGGCGCGACGCGAGACGACGATGTTGCCGCGCGGACGGTCCATCTTCAGGATGGCGAAGGGCTGTTCCTTGCCCATCAGCGGGCCGACGTCGCGGACCGGACGGATATCGACCTGCGAGCCCGGCAGGAAGGCCGAGGCGCCGCCCAGGTCGACGGTGAAGCCGCCCTTGACGCGGCCGACGATGGCGCCGTTGACCGGCTGGCCTTCGGCGAACACGGCTTCCAGACGGGTCCAGGCTTCTTCGCGGCGAGCCTTGTCGCGGCTGATGACGGCCTCGCCCATCGCGTTCTCGACGCGCTCCAGGTAGACCTCGACGTTGTCGCCGACCTTGGGCAGGACGGCGCCGTCGCCCTGGCCGAACTCGCGCATGGCGATGCGGCCTTCGGTCTTCAGACCGACGTCGATGATGACGATGTCTTTTTCAATGCCGACGACGCGGCCGTGAACGACCTGGCCTTCGCCAAGGTCGCGGCCTTGCAGTTGTTCGTCGAGGAGCGCGGCGAAATCGTCGCGAGTGGGGTTGAGGGTTTCAGTCATGGAAACTCTTGAGGTTGATGAAAGGCGAAACGCGCACGACCGAGCGGACCTGCGCGAATGGGGTTTGAAAAGGAGAAGTCAGGTCGTCACGAGGCGAGGCCACACACGCTCTGAAAAGCGCGAAAACGAAAGCCAGAACGCCCGCGGCCGTCGAGGAGATCGGTGCGTTGGATTTGCCCGGCAGGATCAGATCCCGGCCCTGGCTCGCGCCGCCTCGACGATACGGCGGGCCGCATCGAAGGCGGCCTCTATACCCATATCGGTCGTGTCCAGCAAGACGGCGTCTTCCGCCTGAACCATCGGGGCGTCGTCACGGCCCGCGTCGCGCGCGTCGCGACGGCGGATATCCTCCAGCATGTCTTCAAAGGCGATGACCTCGCCGCGCGCCGTCAACTGCTTCCAGCGACGCTCGGCCCGCACCTCGGGGCTGGCGGCGACGAACAGCTTGGCCGGAGCGCCCGGCGCGATCACCGTGCCGATGTCGCGCCCGTCCAGCACCGCCCCGCCCGCCTGGGCGGCGAAATCCTGCTGCAGCTTCAGAAGAGCCGCGCGCACGCCCGGATGGCTGGCCACGCGGCTGGCCGCCTCGCCCGCCCCGCGATCGGTCAGGCGCGCATTGTCGCTCAGGCTCGCCAGATCCAGCGCCTGCGCCGCCTGCGTCGCCGCCTCGGCGTCGTCCAGATCGCCGCCCGCATCCAGCACAGCCAGCCCCACGGCGCGATACAGCAGGCCCGTGTCCAGATACGGCAGGCCGTAATGGGCGGCCAGGCGCGCGGCGATGGTGCCCTTGCCCGAAGCGGCGGGGCCGTCGACAGCGATGACGAGGCTCATGCTGCGTCTCCCTGGACAATGGTGCCGCCCAGCCCATTCATCATCTCGACAAAGCCGGGAAAGCTGGTGGCGATCATCTCGGGATCGCGGACCGAGACAGGCTGCTGCGCGGCCAGGCCCAGCACCAGATGGCTCATGGCGATGCGGTGGTCGTGGGCGGTGTCGACGGTCGCGCCGCCCTTCACGGGGCCGACCCCGACGGCGCCAGTGACAATGAAGCCCTCCGGCTCCTCCTGCACCTGAACGCCGCAGGCCGACAGGCCCGCCGCCATCAGGGCGATGCGGTCGCTTTCCTTGACGCGCATCTCGCCGATGCCGCGCATGACGGTCTCGCCTTCAGCGAAGGCGGCGGTCACCGCCAGGATCGGGTATTCGTCGATCATGGAGGCGGCGCGGTCTTCAGGAACCACGATCCCCTTCAGCGCCGAGTGGCGGGCGGTGATGTCGCCGACCTCCTCGCCCCCTGCCATGCGCCGGTTGGCGATGGTCAGGTCCGCGCCCATGTCCATCCAGGTCTGGAAGAGGCCGGTGCGTAAGGGATTCAGCATCACCGCCTCGACCGTCACCTCCGACCCCGGCGTGATCAGGGCCGCCGCCAGGGGGAAGGCCGCCGAGGACGGGTCGCCCGGCACGGCGACATGGGTTCCCTTGAGTTGCTGCCCGCCCGGCAGGCGGATGCGCCAGCCCTCGCCCTCTTCGATCACCTCGACCTCGGCGCCGAAGGCGCGCAGCATCCGCTCGGTGTGGTCGCGGCTCTTCTCCGGCTCGACCACGACTGTCTCGCCCGCCGCGTTCAACCCGGCCAGAAGAATGGCCGACTTCACCTGCGCCGAGGCGACGCTCTGCACGAAGGTCACACCCTTCAGCCCGCCGCCATGCAGGGTCAGCGGCACCCGGTCCTCGGCCGCGTTCCACTCGAAGCGCGCGCCCATGTCGGCCAGCGGCCCGGTGACGCGCTTCATCGGCCGTTTGCGTAAGGAAGCGTCGCCGTCGAACGTCGCCGTCAGCTCATAGCCCGCGACCGCCCCCATCAGCAGGCGCACGCCCGTCCCGGCGTTGCCGCAGTCGATGACGCCTTCAGGCGAGCGCAGCGGGCCGCGCCCCTCGACCCGCCAGCGCCCCTCGCCGACGCGCTCGACCGAGGCGCCGAAAGCCTGCATGGCGCGGCCGGTGGCCAGGATGTCGTCGCCCTCCAGCAGCCCCTCGATTTCGGTCACGCCCTCGGCCATGCCGCCGAAGATCAGGGCGCGGTGCGACATCGACTTGTCGCCCGGCGCGCGCACCACGCCTTTGAGGCCTGAATTGACGCCGGAAACGGGGGACGCGGTGAAGGTCTGGGGAGTGCTCACCCTGATGCAGGCTCCGGTTGTCAGGAGGGCCGCGAAACGCGCGGAAAAGAAGGCTTTTGACAGCGGCCCCCGCCAGTGGCAAGGGAGCCGCCCTATTTCCGATTTTCCCCTTAAACCCGCCGAAGGTCTAATCACGTGGCCAATCCCGAACTGGGCCAAAAGCAGGTCTGCCCGAACTGCCAGGCCAAATTCTACGATCTGAACCGTCGCCCGGCTCGTTGCCCCAAGTGCGACACCGAGTTCGACCCGATGGAAGAAGCCGTCCGCAGCCGTCGCGCGCGTCGCGGCGCCGGCTTCGCAGCTGACGACGAGGAGGCCGAAGATCAGGTCGCCGACAAGTCCGCTGACGCCGAAGAGGACGAAGAGGACGCCGAAGGCTCCACCCCCGAAATCGACCAGGAAGGCCATGAGCCGATCCTGACGCCGGACGACGACGACGGCGAGCCCGGCGCAGACGACGCCGGCATGGGCTCGGCCGACGGCGACGATGACGACGACGTCCTGGATGATGACGACGACGATTCCGTGCCCTTCATCGAGGACGAAGACGACGACGATCTCGACGAAGAGCTGACCAAGCCGTCGCGCGACGACGACTAAAGGGTCAAGGTTCGGAAAAATAAGCGGAAAAAAATGTGTCAGACCCGCTTGATCTTCAAAACGGCCTGACCTAGTTTCCGCGCCTCGCCGGGAGGGACCATCTCTCCCGGCGGGACCGACCGAAAGGTTCGGGGCTTTAGCTCAGTTGGTAGAGCGCTTGCATGGCATGCAAGAGGTCAGCGGTTCGACTCCGCTAAGCTCCACCATCGAAGGCCTCGCGGAACGCCCGCGGGGCCTTCGTCCTTTCCAGACTTTCCGTCTGGTGCGGTCGACGACATAACCCAGCCGATACGGCACGGGGCTTTAGCTCAGTTGGTAGAGCGCTTGCATGGCATGCAAGAGGTCAGCGGTTCGACTCCGCTAAGCTCCACCATCGAAGGCCTCGCGGAGCCCCCCGCGAGGCCTTCGTCCTATCTGGCCCGATTTTTTCCGACATTCAGGCGGGCATCGCCCGCTCCAGCACCGCCCGCTGATCCACCTGCGCCTCATAGGCGCCATAGGCCATGCCGCGCGGGCGCAGGCGAAGCGCGATGAAAGCCTCGGCCGAGGGACTGTCCATCTCCAGCAAAGCCGCCGCCTGGGCCGCCAGCGCCAGCCGCTCGACCGCCAGCCGCGCCTCCGCCTCGTTCGTCGTCAGATCCAGCCTGGCGATGAAGCGGTCGTAGTCGGCGGACTTCCCCGCCTGCGACGCCAGCCAGCCACGCAGGGCCTCGACCGCCTCCGGCTCGCGTCCCGCCGCGCGCAGCACGTCCAGGGCGATGACATTGCCCGAGCCTTCCCAGATGGCGTTCAGCGGCGACTGGCGGAACAGGCGCGGCATCGGCCCGGTCTCGACGTATCCAGCGCCGCCCAGCGCCTCCATCGCCTCATAGATCATGTTCGGCGCACGCTTGCAGACCTGGTACTTGGCCACCGGCGTCAGCAGGCGCCCCACGGCGTCGTCCGTATCGAAGGTGGCCGCCAGCCGCATCGACAGGGCCGTCGCCGCCTCGCTCTCGACCGCCAGATCGGTCAGGACGGCGGCCATCATCGGCTGGTCGATCAGCCGCTTCTGGAAGGCGGTGCGGTGGGCGGCGTGCCACACCGCCTGCGCCAGCGCCCCGCGCATCTGCAGGGCCGAGCCGACCACGCAGTCCAGCCGCGTATGCTGGACCATGCGGATGATGGTGGCGACGCCCCGACCCTCCTCGCCCAGCCGCTGGGCCAGGGCGCCGTGATATTCGACCTCGGACGAGGCGTTGGAGCGGTCGCCCATCTTGTCCTTCAGCCGCATGACGCGGAAGCCCGCATTGCGCGTCCCGTCCGGCAGCCAGCGCGGCAGGATGAAGCAGGTCAGCCCGCCCGGCGCATAGGCCAGCGTCAGAAAGGCGTCGCACATCGGCGCCGAACAGAACCACTTGTGCCCGGTCAGGGAATACCAGCCGTCCTCGCCCACCGGCTCCGCGCGGGTGGTGTTGGCGCGCACGTCCGAGCCGCCCTGCTTCTCAGTCATGGCCATGCCGAGGGTCACGCCCGCCTTCTCGACCGCCGAGCGCACAGCCGGGTCATAGCGGCCGGACAGCACGCCTTTGATCCACGGCTCGCCCACGGCCGGATCGGCCTGAAGCGCCGCGACCGAGGCGTAGGTCATGGTCATGGGGCAACTGGTCCCCGAATCCGCCTGGCCGGTCAGAAACAGGATGGCCGCGTGCAGCAGATGCCCGTTCGGCGTCCCGTCCCAGGCGCTGGCGGCGATCCCTGCGCCCAGCCCCAGATCCATCAGCTGATGATAGGCCGGGTGGAACGTCACCTCGTCGATCCGGCGGCCATAGCGGTCGTGGGAGTCCAGCACCGGCACGACCCGATTGGCCTGCACGCCCCAGTCGATCACCTCGGCCGATCCGCAGCGACGGCCCAGATCGGTCAGCCGCTCGATATGGCCTCCTCCGCCCCAATGGCGCACGGCGTCGTGCAGAGCCCTGTCGCCAGTGAACAGGTCGACATCCTCCAGCGGCGGAACCTGATTGGCCACCTCATGGGTGTCGAGCCGCTCGATGGGACGAAAGGCGGACATGGCGAGCCTCCTGACTTGGGCGAGGAGGATGGCACGGTCGGGCGACAGCGGCGACCCTCTCCCGATGGGAGAGGGCTTGAGCCTCCAAGAGCCGGAGGCGATTGGCTAAGGCAAAAGGGTGAGGGTTCGCGATCAAAGTCGGCCGAAGGCCGTTGTGCGACGGCTTACGCCGACGGTCAGGATAAACCCCTCACCCTTTGGCTGCTACGCGCCGCCCTTCGGGTCGCGCCAGAACGATCGCTGCGCTCTCGTGCGCTCAAGCCCTCTCCCACCGGGAGAGGGTTGGCTAAGGTCGCCCCCACGTGCGCCACGCCCCGGGCGCGGGCGATCTCCACCTGCTTGTGCCGCTCGGCGTAGCCTTCGCGCTGGGTCGCGTCGCGGCTGTCCCAGCAGCGGTCGCAGGACACGCCCTCGACATAGCGCGTCGAGAGCCGCCCCTCGGGGCTGACCGGCATGCGGCAGGCGCGGCACAGGCTGTGTTCGCCCTCGACCAGACCATGGCCCACGGCCACCCGCTCGTCGAAGACGAAGCATTCGCCGCGCCACAGGCTTTCCGGCTCCGGCACCGTCTCCAGATATTTCAGGATGCCGCCCTCCAGATGGTGCACGTCGCGCACCCCTTCAGCCTTCAGGAAGGCGGTGGCCTTTTCGCAGCGGATGCCGCCGGTGCAGTACATGGCCACCTTCGGCGGCGTCGGGCGGTCCAGCAGGGCGCGGCCCTCGGTGCGAAACCAGTCGGCGAACTCGCGGAAGGTGCGGGTGTTGGGCTGGACCGCGCCCTCGAAGGCGCCGATCTCGCCTTCGTAGTCGTTGCGGGTGTCGATGACGACGGTGTCGGGATCGGCGATCAGGGCATTCCAGTCCTGGGCCGAGACATAGGTCCCGACGCCCTCGACCGGATCGATGTCGGGCTGGCCCATGGTGACGATCTCGGCCTTCACCCGCACCTTCATGCGGTGGAAGGGCATGGCCGAGGCGATCGAATACTTCAGCTCCAGCCGGTCGAAGCCCGGCAGGGCCCGCACCCCGTCGATGACGCGAGCGATGTCGGCCTGCGGCCCCGCAATGGTGCCGTTGATCCCTTCATGCGCCACCAGAAGCGTGCCGCGCACGTCATCCCCGCACAGATCGAGCAGATGCAGGCGCAGCGCCGCGGGATCGGCTACGGCTGCGAAACGATACAGGGCGGCCACGGTGAAGGGGGCCGAAGGCGACGGGGAGGGAACGGCTGGGACGGTCACGGCCTTCCTATAGCGTCCCGTCGCCGCCCTCGCGACGCCAATAATCCGGAACCCAGAGTGACCGTTTCCCGGCTTGCTTCCCCCGCCGAAGCCGTGTGCATTGATCGCATGGTCGTCGTCGGTTCCCGCCTGTCCCATGTGGTTCATCCGCGTATCGCCCATGCGAGGAGCCGCCCCGCATGAGTTCAACCGCCGACGCTCCGTCTTCCGCCCCCCCCTCTGGCCCTGCGCCCGTCCCGCCCGGCCGCCCCTCGGCGCTGGCGCCGCTGCGGCACCCGATTTTCCGGGCGGTGTGGATCACCAGCCTGGTCACCAATTTCGGCGGGCTGATCCAGTCGGTCGGCGCCGCATGGATGATGACCTCCATCGCCTCGGCCCAGATGGTGGCCCTGGTGCAGGCCTCGGTCACCCTGCCGATCATGCTGCTGTCGCTGGCGGCCGGGGCGCTGGCCGACACGGTGGACCGGCGCAGGATCATGCTGGCGGCGCAGACCTTCATGCTCCTGGTCTCAGCGGGGCTGGCGGCGATGACCTGGATGGGCTGGATCACGCCCTGGGTGCTGCTGACCTTCACCTTCCTGATCGGCTGCGGCGTCGCCTTCAACGGCCCGGCGTGGCAGGCGTCGGTCGGCGACATGGTCCCGCGTGAGGACCTGGCCGGCGCGGTCACCCTGAACTCGATGGGCTTCAACATGGCCCGCAGCGTCGGCCCGGCGCTGGGCGGCCTGATCGTAGCGGCGGCGGGCGCGGCGGCGGCCTTCGCCGTCAACGCCTTCAGCTACATCGGCCTGCTGATCGTCCTGTTCCGCTGGAAGCCCGAGCGGCCCAAGCAGACCCTGCCGCGTGAAGGCCTGCTGGCGGCGATGGCGGGGGGCGTGCGCTACGCCTTCCTGTCGCCGCGCGTGACAGCGGTGCTGCTGCGCGCCCTGGTGTTCGGCGTCGGCGCCAGCGCGGTTCAGGCCCTGATGCCCGTGGTCGCGCGCCAGAGCGGCGGCGGCCCTCTGGTGTTCGGCCTGCTGCTGGGCTCATTCGGGGTGGGGGCCGTCGGCGGCGCCCTTTTCGTCGGTCAACTTCGCGCGAAATATGAGACCGAGACCATCGTCCGCGTCGCCGCTTTGGCCTTCGCGGCGGCGGCCCTGGGCCTGGCCTATGCGCCCTGGCTGGCCGTCACCCTGCCAGCGTTGATGATCGCCGGGGCGGGCTGGGTGCTGGTGCTGTCCAGTTTCAACGTCACGGTGCAGATGTCGGTGCCGCGCTGGGTCGTGGCGCGGGCGCTGGCGCTCTATCAGATGGCGGCCTTCGGCGGCATGGCGGGCGGCAGCTGGCTATGGGGCGCCCTGGCCCAAACCTATGGGGTCGAGACGGCCCTGTCGGTCTCCGCGGGCGTGCTGGCGCTGTGCATCCTGATCGGATTCAGGGTGCCCCTGCCCTCGACCGCCAATCTGAACATGGACCTGTTGCGCCGCTGGACCGAGCCGCAGACCACCCTGGCCATCGAGCCGCGCAGCGGACCGGTCATCGTCTCCATCGCCTATCGCATCCGCGAAGAGGACATCGACGCCTTCCTGGCCCTGATGGACGAACGACGCCGCATCCGCCGCCGCGACGGCGCGCGCCAGTGGCGCCTGATGCGCGACCTGGCCGAACCCCAGATCTGGGTCGAGAAGTATCAGACGCCGACCTGGCTGGACTATATCCGTCACAACCAGCGCATCACCCACGCCGACGCCTCGATCAACGAAGGCATCCGCGCCCTGCATCAGGGACCTGACAAGCCGGTCGTGCACCGCATGATCGAGCGCACCACCGCCCCCCTGGCCGCCAATCTGCACGGCGACCGACACTATGGAGAACCGCTGACCGACCCGACCCGATCCTCTTGAGGCCAGACCCGCCGCGCCTGCCCGATATGTTGAGCAAATAATCAGCCGCGATCGGCCCAACACAGGTCGTCCTTATCAAGCCTGTCGATATTGCGGCGCACACAAACTGCGACTTGCGTGAAGGGCGCAAAATCTGGTCTAGGGAGCCACGCGTCTGGTTCGCGCAAGGTCAAGACCCATGAAGATCGCAATCCTCGGCGCCGGCGTGATCGGCGTAACCACCGCCCACTACCTGGCCCGCCAGGGGCATGAGGTGACCGTCATCGACCGTCAGAGCGGTCCGGCGCTGGAGACCAGCTTCGCCAATGCAGGCGAGATTTCGCCCGGCTATTCCTCGCCCTGGGCCGCGCCCGGCATCCCGGCCAAGGCGGTGAAGTGGCTGTTCATGCGCCACGCCCCGCTGATCCTGCACCCCCAGATCAACGCCCCGACCGTGCGCTGGCTGCTGTCGCTGCTGCGCAACTGCACCTCGGCCCGCTATGCGCTGAACAAGGCGCGCATGGTGCGTCTGGCCGATTACAGCCAGGTGGTGCAGACGGCGTTGAACGAAGAACTGGGTCTTGAATACGACCACCGCACCCAGGGCACGCTGCAACTGTTCCGCACGCAGAAGCAGCTGGACGGCATCTACAAGGACACCGAGGTCCTGCGCGAAGGCGGCGTGCCGTTCGAGGTGCTGGACCAGGACGGCTGCATCGCCGCCGAGCCGGGCCTGAAGGCCACGCGCGACCTGTTCGTCGGCGGTCTGCGCCTGCCGCGTGACGAGACGGGCGACTGCTTCAAATTCACCACTGCCCTGGCCGACCACGCTGCGTCGACGCAGGGCGTGACCTTCCAGTACGGCACGACCATTCAGGGCCTTGTCGCCGAAGGCGGCCGGATCACCGGGGTCAAGACCGACAAGGGGCTGGTCACGGCCGACGCCTATGTGCTGGCGCTGGGGTCCTATTCTCCGATGATGGTCAAGTCGCTGGGCATGACCCTGCCGGTCTATCCGGTGAAGGGCTATTCGATCACCGCCCCGATCATCAATGAGCCCGCCGCCCCGGTCTCGACCATCATGGACGAGAGCTACAAGGTGGCCATCACCCGTCTGGGCGACCGCATCCGCGTCGGCGGCATGGCCGAGATCGCCGGCTTCTCGGACGCCCTGCCCGAGCGCCGCCGCAATACGCTGGAACACTCGGTCGGCTCGCTGTTCCCCGGCGCGGGCGACCTGAAGGCGGCCAGCTACTGGTCGGGCCTGCGCCCCATGACGCCGGACGGCACCCCGGTCATCGGCAAGACCAAACTCGACAACCTGTTCCTGAATACCGGCCACGGCACGCTGGGCTGGACCATGGCCTGCGGCTCGGCCCGCGTCATCGCCGACCTGATCAGCGGCCAGACCCCAGACATCGAAACAGCCGACCTGGGCATTGCGCGATACGGCCGCTGAACCCTTCTCTCCCTGTGGGAGAAGGGCCTAGCTTCTTGCCTTCGCCGCCACGGCCTTCAGGCCGCTCAGAAGTTGCTCCGTCGCCGCATTGCGTTCGCAGCCGGCGTTGAGGATCAGCCTCAGCGCCTGGACGTGCACCTGCACCGGCGGCCAGTCCCAGGCGTCCGCCGCCGTCATGCGGTCGGCTGTATCGGCCAGGCTGTAGCCCGCGTCGAACAGCGGCCCGGTATCGAAGAAGCCCGCCAGGTCCACCACGCGCGACGCGAGACGATAGACTTCGGCGCCGGGCGCCTGCGGCCGTGCTGCGCACAGGCTTTCCAGCCCCGCAACGGCGGCTTCGATCTCGGCCATGACCTCGGCCTTGTGGCGGCCCAGGCGCTCATCAGCGCGGCGCTGAACATCGGTCAGGGTCCGGCCGCCCGGCTGGGCCATCTGCTGCGCCAGAGAGGTCTGGATCCGGGTGATCACAGGCTCGGTCACAGCGACACCCTCTGCGGTTTCAGCAGCATGTCGATATCGGCCTGATCCATATTTTCCTCGACGGCGTGGCCGACGTGGGCCGACAGGTCGCCCTTGCGGCGCCCGGTCATGCCGACGGGCGGACCGAAATTACGGACGCGCCGGTCGGGGCCGACATAGGTCTCGCACTCGACGAACTCGCGCTCATCGCCCGCCAGCCACAGGATGCGCTTCAACAGCACGGCGGGCGTCAGGGGCTTGGTGATGACGAAGCTGACGCCGCAGTCGCGGCCTTCCTGCACCTTGGACTGGGAGGCGTGGCCGGTGACCAGGATGACGGGCGTATAGCGCATCGGCGCGGGCGTCTCGCGCCGCAGCCAGCGGGTGAAGGCGTAGCCGTCCATCTCAGGATCGCCGCAGTCGATGACGATCAGATCGACCGGACGCTGTTGCAGGACCTTCACCGCCTCGACGGCCGAGGGGCGTTTGATCTGCTCCTTGACGCCGAAGCCCTGAAAGATCGAGCCGAGCATGTCCAGCGCCTGCGGCGTGTCGTCGACCAGCAGCACCGTCGACTGCTCCAGATTGATGCGGTCCTCGGCCATCGCTCAGAACAGTTGCAGCACGCCCGGCGCCGAGGCGCCGGACGCCTCGTCCGGATCGTCGGCGGGCGCCGCCGAGGGGCGGGCGCGATGCGCCGTTTCCTGCATCCGCTCGGCCATCTCGGCCAGGGGCAGAGCCGCCAGGGCCGTGTCCATCGGCTGCTCCTCAGCCACGGCCTGAGCCAGTCCGGCCAGGGCCCCGATCCGCTGGGACAGGACGTCGAAGCTCTGGCTGCGCGTCAGATAGCCCAGCCGCGTCTCGGCGGGCAGTTGGCGCAGCACCTCGGATACCAGCCCGCCCGCCGCCTCGATCTCGGCGCGGATGTCCGACAGCTCCGCCGCCATGGCGGCCAGCAGGTCGCGATTGTCTGTTTCAGCCATCAGAACAGCTCCAGATCCCCGGCAGCGACAGGCGTCAGCGGCGGCGTCGCGGGCGGCAGGCTGGCGCCGTCCGTCACCACGCGCTGACGCGCCCGACCGCTGACCGGCCAATAGTGAATACGACGCCCGCCGGCGCCCCTCAGACTGCGGCTGACGACGGGAATGCCCTCGTCCGCCAGAAACTTCTCGGCGAAGTCGGCGTTGGCCGACCCGATGTCGGTCAGGGCGTCGAACATCCGGCCGCCGCCGAACAGCTTGGCCTCCAGCCGCTCGCGCCGACCGCCCGCCTTCAGCACGTCGTTGATCAGGACTTCCATCAGATAGGCGCCGTAACGGCGGCTGGCCCCGCTCTCGGCCCCGGCGCCTTCGGGCAGCAGGAAGTGGTTCATCCCCCCGATCCCCGCCTCCGGGTCGCGCAGGCACAAGGCCACGCAGCTGCCCAGCACCGTCGTCAGCACGACGTCGGGATCGGACGACACATAGTGATCGCCCTGCCCCACGTGCACGCGCCGCTCGACCGGCTGCTGAGCGGCCGCGCCGATCACGTCAGCGGGCCGAAGACCGCTTCCAGCTTCTCTTTCAGCTGGGCGGTGGTGAAGGGTTTGACCAGATAGTTGTTCACGCCGAACTGCACGGCGCGCTGGACCAGCTCGCGGTCGGCCCGGCCGGTCAGCATGATGAAGGCCGTCTTGGAGATCGGCGGATGCGCCCGGATGGCGCGCAGCAGGCTGAGGCCGTCCAGATTCGGCATGTTGAAGTCCGAGATCACCAGATGGACAGGCTGCGCCAGCAGCGAGCGCAGGGCCGCCTCGCCGTCGGGCGCTTCCTCGATGTCGCGCACGCCGATCTGCTGCAGACTGGCGCGGACTAAGGAGCGCATCGTCAGCTGATCATCGACGACTAGGGTGCGGATGGCGGAGGCGGCGGGCATGAACGTCCTTACGCGACAGTCTGGGGCGCGGCCGTACGGGCGGCGCAGGATTCGAGGATGGCGGGGGCCATGCGGGAAAGGGGCAGCTGGCGCTCGACGGCGCCCAGTTCGAAGGCCGCGCGCGGCATCCCATAGACGACGCAGGACGCCTCGTCCTGGCCCAGGGTGCGGGCGCCCGCCTGACGCATGGCCAGCAGGCCCTTGGCTCCGTCCTTGCCCATGCCGGTCAGGATGACGCCCGTCATCGGGCGGCCCAGCTGGGCGACCGAACCGAACAGTACGTCGACCGAAGGGCGGTGGCCGTTGACCGGATCGGCGGCGATCAGGCGGCAGCGCCCGCTCGAGGCGACCAGGTGCGCGTCCCCGCCCGGCGCGATGTAGACATGACCCGGCTTCAGCGGCGCGCCATCCTCGGCCTCGCTGACCGTGGCGGCCGAGACCTTGTTCAGACGCGCGGCGAAGCTCTTGGTGAAGCTGGCGGGCATGTGCTGGGTCACCAGCGTCGCCGGGCAGTCGGCGGGGAAGGCCGACAGAATGGTCAGCAGGGCCTCGACCCCGCCCGTGGACGAACCAATCGCCAGCACATGGTTGGGGTCGGCGTGATAGGCGCCCTCGTGGCCCTGAACCGCGCGGGTCTCCAGCGGACGGACGCGCGAGCGGGCGGCGACCTTCACCTTTTCGGCCAGATCGCCGAAGGCTTCCTGAACCGGCACGCCGGGCGCGGGCTTGGCCACGGCGTCCACCGCCCCGACCTCCAGAGCGGCCAGGGTCACGTCGGTCCCCGCCTGCGTCAGGGTCGAGACCATGACCACCGGCATGGGCCGCAGCCGCATGATCTTCTCCAGGAACTCCAGCCCGTTCATATTGGGCATCTCGACGTCCAGGGTGATGACGTCGGGGTTCAGTTCCTTGATCTTGGCGCGCGCCTCCAGCGGGTCGGCGGCCGTGCCGACCACATTGATCTCAGGATCGCGGCGCAGGACGGCGCTGATCAGGCTGCGCATGGTGGCGCTGTCGTCCACCACCAGGACCGAGACCGCGCTCATGCCCCCGCTCCCTTGACGTAGGTGGTCAGGCCCGCCGGTTGCAGCTGTTGCGCCGCCGGACCCGTCACCCGCTCGGAATGGCCGATGTAGAGGACGCCGCCGGGATTCAGGATCGGGGTGAACCGGCCCCAGACGCGCTCCTGGGTCGCGTCGTCGAAATAGATGACCACGTTGCGGCAGAAGATGACGTCGAACCGGCCGCGCATCGGCCAGTCGCCGATCAGGTTCAGTTCCTTGAACGCCACAAGACGCCGCAGGGCTGCATCGGCGCTGAACCGACCGGGCGCGCCCGCCACCGGCTCAAAATGCCTGCGCGACGCCGCCGGGACCGGGGCCAGAAGATCGTCGGAATAGACCCCCGCCGCGCCCTCGGCGACCATGTTGGGGTCGATGTCGGTGGCCAGGATGCGCACGTCCAGATCGGCCGCCTCGGGCAGGACGTCCAACACCGTCATCGCCATCGAATAAGGCTCCTGCCCGTTCGAGCAGGCGGCCGACCACAGGCGCACCCGCCCGCCCGCCCGCGCCTTGGCGGCCAGGCCCGGCATCACTTGATCGCGCAGGTGATCGAAGTGGTGCGGCTCGCGGTAAAAGCGGGTGACGTTGGTGGTCAGGGCCGCCATCATCGCCTGGCGCTCGTCCACGCCCTGCGCGCCGTCGATCAGGGCGCAGTAGTCGCGGAAGCTGCGCAGGCCCAGCAGGCGCAGGCGCTTGGCCAGGCGCGAATAGACCAGCGCCGCCTTGCCTTCGCTGAGGGCGATGCCTGCGTGGGCGTGCAGGGTCTGGGCGATGTGGCGGAAATCCTCGGCCGTGAAGACGAACTCGCCTTCGACCAGGGTTCCCCGCCCGGCGACGGTCGTCATGCCGCTTCGGCCTCGCTTTCCGGCAGGACGTGATCCAGATCGATCAGGCTGATCATGCGGCCGCCTTCGACCGCGAAGATGCCCTTGACGAAGGACTTCACATGATCGCTGGCCACGTCCGGGGTCGGCTGGATGGCCGCGTCCGACAGTTGCACGATGTCGGACACCGCATCGACCAGCAGGCCGACAAGGCGCGAGCCGACATGAGCCACCATGATGACGTGCCGCTCGGTCGGCTCGTTCGTGGCCAGACCAAAGCGCGCGCCCAGATCGATGATCGGCAGCACCACGCCGCGCAGGTTGATGACGCCCTTCATATAGGCGGGCGAGCGCGGCAGCGGCGTGGCCGGGGTCCAGCCGCGGATCTCGCGCACGCTCATGATGTCGACGCAGAATTCCTGTTCGCCGATGCGGAAGGCGATCAGTTCGCGATCGGTCCCGGCGACATTGGGGGTCAGGGTTTGCTCAATGGTGGTCATGGTTTCAGCTCGCCATCTGCAGGTCGGAACGTGACGGGGTTCGGGTACGCTTGGCCGTTACAAGGGCGTCGATGTCGAGGATCAGGGCCACGCGGCCGTCGCCCAGAATCGTGGCGGCGGCCACGCCCTCGACGTGGCGGTAGTTGGATTCCAGGCTCTTGATGACGACCTGGCGCTGGCCGTGGATGGCGTCGACCAGCAGGGCGGCGCGCTGACGGCTTTCCGTCTCGACGATCATCACCACCCCGCCCTTCAGCACGGTCGGAGCGTCGCGGAAGCCCATGACCCGCGCCACATCCACCAGAGGCACGAAGGCCTCGCGGAAGCGCAGCACCGGATCGACGCCGCCGACGTAGTGGATATCGGCCTCGTTCGGCGTCAGGCTCTCGACGATCGCGGCCAGGGGCGCGACCAGCGTCTGCTCATCGGCGCCGACCACCATGCCGTCCAGCACCGCCAGCGTCAGCGGCAGGCTGAGGGTGAAGGTCGAGCCCTTGCCCGGCACGGAGCTGATCGAAATGCGCCCGCCCAGCGACTGGATCGAGCGGCGCACCACGTCCATGCCCACGCCCCGGCCCGACAGGTCCGACACCTCGGTCGCGGTCGAGAAACCGGGCAGGAAGATCAGGTTGTCGATCTCGTCGTCCGACAGGATGGCGTCCTCGGCGATCAGGCCGCGCTCGACGGCGATGCCCTTCACGCGCGGGCGGTTGATGCCCTTGCCGTCATCGGAGATCTCGATGACGATCCGGCCCGAGCGGTGCAGAGCCGCCAGACGCACCGTCCCCTCGGCCGGTTTGCCCGCCGCCAGACGCTCCTCAGGCCCTTCCAGCCCGTGGTCGATGGCGTTGCGCAACATGTGGGTGATAGGATCGGACAGGCGTTCGATCACGGTCTTGTCGACCTCGGTGTCCTCGCCGGACGTGACCAGTTTCACCTTCTTGCCGGTGGCCTCGGCCGCCTCGCGCACCAGACGCGGCATCCGCTGGAACACCGACTTCACCGGCTGGGCGCGGATGGCCATGACGCTGTCTTGAATCTCGCGCGTCAGGAGCTCCAGATCTTCGAGGCCCAGACCGATGTCGGACGAGCGGGCCATGCCGCTTTCGGTCACGCGCTGGGCCAGCATGGCCTGCTGGATAACCAGTTCCCCGACCGCATTGATCAGGCGGTCCACCCGCTCCAGATCGACGCGGATGGTCACGGGCGCGGCGGCGGGAGGCGCCGTTTGCACAGGCGCCGCAGCAGTCGGCGCGGGCGCAGGTTTGACCGGCGACGGCGGCGCGACAGGTTCAGGCGCGGGGGCGATCACAGGCGCGGCGGCGACAGGGGCAGGCGCTTGCGTCGGCGCGGCGCCGACCGAGGCCAGCAGGGCGGCGATATCCAGTTCCGACGACGCCGCGCGGGCCAGGGCCGAAGCGTCGCTGTCATCCTCGTCAGCCACGGCGGCGAGCGCGGCCTCGACCGTCGCCGCATCGCCCAGCGGCGTGACGCTGAGATCGCAGTCCATCTCCACGAAGTCGAAGACCTCGCGCACCTCGGTCTCGCTGGCGTCGCCGTCCAGTTCGATGGTCCAGATCAGATGGCTGTCGGTCGGCTCCAGCGCGTCCAGCAGCGGCAGGCCGCTGTCGTCCATCTGCACCCGCGTCGGGCCCAGACGGGCCAGTTCGCGCAGCAGCAGCCCGGTCTCATTGGCGCTGGCGTAGAGGCGCGGGTGCGGGCGGAAGACGATCTTCCAGCCGCGCGCAGCGGCCGGGGCCGACAGGTCAGGCAGGGACCCAGGATCAGACAGGGGCGCCGGAGCGGACAGGGGCGCCAAGGCCGCCAGATCCGGCAGCGGCGGCAAGTCGGCCAGATCGGGCAGGCCCCCCGGAGCCTCGAACGCCCCCAGATCCATAGCGACGGGTGTGAAGCCGAAGTCGTCCTCGTCCGGGGCGGCGGCCGCGGCCGGGGCGGCGCCGCCATAGGTCAGGGCCTCAAGCTCGGCGACCAGTCCGGCCGAACGCACCGGATCGACGGGCGCGCCCGCGCCGCGCGCCGCGGCGACGTGATCGGCCAGCACGTCGGAGGCGCGCAGCAGGGTCTTCACCGTCGGATCGTCGCACGGCTTCCGGCCCGAGCGCAGTTCGTCCATCAGCGTCTCGAAGACGTGGGCGAAACGGACCAGGTCCTCCAGCCCGAAGGCCCCGGCCCCGCCCTTGACCGAATGGACGGCCCGGAAGACGGCGTTGATGACCTCGATGTCCGTCGAACCGGACTCCAGCGTCAGCAGATTGCCTTCCAGGTCGGCGAGCAGTTCCTCGCACTCCTGAAAGAAGGTCGCCTTGATCGCCTCGAACGGATCGTCGCTCATCGCCCCACGCCCCTCTTTTCTTACGCCGCCACGCGGCGCACGGCGTCAACCAGACGCACCGGATCGAACGGCTTGACGATCCAGCCGGTGGCCCCGGCCTCGCGGGCGCGCTGCTTCTTGGCGGCGTCGCTCTCGGTCGTCAGGACCAGCACGGGAACGGCGCTGAAGGCCGGGTCCGCCCGCATCCCCTCGATGAAGCCGAAACCGTCCATGCGCGGCATGTTGATGTCGGTGATGACGATGTCGGGGCTCTCGGCCTGAAGCACCTCCAGCCCGTGGACGCCGTCCTCGGCCTGGACCACGCGATAGCCCGCATCCTTGAGCGCCAGCATCAGCATGTCGCGCATGGTGCGCGAATCGTCGACGGTCAGAACGGTCTTGGTCATTGCAGGGCGTCCTGTGTGGAAAGGTCAGCGAGCGAAGCGCCGAAGGCGCTCCATTGGGTCGTCAGCGCCTCGGAAGCATTGACGAAGGTCAAAGCCTGGCCGTCGGCGCGCCAGGTGCGGATCGCCGACAACAGCAGTTGAAGGCACAGCCCGCCCAGCCGCTCGACGGCCGAACCGTCCAGCGTCAGGGCCTGACCGCGCGCCGCCAGCAGTTCGCCCTTCAGCGGCTCGGCCGCGCGCAGGTCCAGAACCGGGGCCAGAACGACCGTGGCCGTCATCAGAACTCCTCCCACCCGTCTTCGATGATTTCAGCTTTCAGGGCCGCGCCGCCGCGTCCCATCGTCTTCAGGGCGGCGACCGTCTCGGCCACCGGCTGGGGCGTGCGCGGGGCGGGCGCAACCGGCTCGACGCCGACCGGCTCAGGCGCAACCGGCTTGAACGCAGGCGCGCGCAGGGTCGCCGCCTGGGCGCCCTTGGATTGATCCACCTTGAAGTGCGCCACCGACGCGGCCAGGACATCGGCCTCCTGAGCCAGCGAATGGCTGGCGGCGGTCGATTCCTCGACCATTGCGGCGTTCTGCTGCGTGACCTGATCCATCTGGTTCACGGCGGTATTGACCTGTTGCAGGCCCGTCGCCTGTTCCTGAGCCGAGGCCGAGATTTCCGACATCAACCCGTCGATTTCCGCCACCCCGGCGACGATGCGGCCCAGGGCCTGGCCGGTCTGGCCGACCAGGTTCACGCCCTGCTCCACCTGACGGCCCGAGGCGGTGATCAGGGTCTTGATCTCCTTGGCCGCCTCTGCCGAGCGCTGGGCCAGCGCCCGCACTTCCGAAGCCACCACGGCGAAGCCGCGCCCGGCGTCCCCCGCCCGCGCCGCCTCGACGCCTGCGTTCAGGGCCAGCAGGTTGGTCTGGAAAGCGATTTCGTCGATCACGCCGATGATGGCGCCGATCTGGTTGGACGACTGTTCGATGGCGGTCATGGCGGCGACGGCGTCGCTGACCACCACGCCGGAGGCCTCGGCCTCGTTGCGGGCGGTCTGCACGGCGCGCGAGGCCTGACGGGCGCCGTCGGCGGTCCGGTTCACCGTGGCGGTGATTTCATCCAGAGCGGCGGCGGTCTCTTCCAGGCTGGCGGCCTGCTGCTCGGTGCGGCGCGACAGGTCGTCCGAGGCCTGGCTGATCTCGCCCGAGCCCGAGCGGATGGCGGCGACGTTGCCGACCACCACCGCCACCGCCTGCTCCAGCTGGGACACGGCGGCGTTGAAGTCGCTCTTCAACTGTTCGGCCTTGGGCGCGACATCGGCCGTCATCCGATGCGTCAGGTCGCCATGAGCCATCGCATTCAGGCCCTGGGCCAGGGCGGTGATGGCGATGCGGTCCTCTTCGGCCGCCTTGGCCTTTTCGGCTTCGACGCGAGCCCGCTCTTCCTCAACCGCGCGACGCTGGGCGGCCGTCTCGGCCTCAAGGGCTTCCTTGGCGATGGCGGCGTCCTTGAAGGTCTGGACGGCGGCGGCCATCTGGCCGACCTCGTCCTTGCGGCCGGCGGCCGGAACAGGGACGGAGGTGTCGCCCGAGGCCAGGCGGCGCATGGCCGTCGTCATCGCCGTCAGCGGCTTGGCCAGAACATTGGTCAGCATCACCGCCATGCCGCCCGCCAGCGCCAGGGCCAACAGCAGGCCGCCGATCAGCACAATGCGGGCCGTCTTGGCGGCCGACACCTGCTTGTCGCCATAGACGCGGCTTTCCTGAACCTTCTTCTCGATCAGTCCGTCCAGCGCGCTTTCAGCCGGATCGATGAATTTGTCCGCCTGGCCTTCACGGCCGACCATGGCGATGGCCTGCATCCAGCCCGCCTGATCGGCGACCATGACCCGGCCGCGCTGAACCACCTGCTTGTTCCACTCGTCCGCAGCCGTGCGGGCCGCCCGCGCCTGAGCGGCGCTGGAGCGGTCCAGCTGGACCAGCCGGTCCAGGCTCTGATTGAAACTCTTGCGATGCTCTTCGACACGCTGAAGATAATAGGGGTCGCGCGACACCAGGAAGCCGCGATAGCTGGCCTCCTGACGCGCCAGATAGAATTGCGCCGCCTCGGCCTCACGCTGGACCACGCCTGCGCGCGAACGATCCGTCCGCGCCGCGTCAAGCGCATTGATCTGCAAAAACACCGTCAGCCCCATGGCGACGATGGCCAGAATCACGACCGCAAAGGCCGCCATCAGTTTCTTTTCGATCTTCAGGTCGCTCAACATGGCGTCCATCTAACTCTTCCCCCGTGAAGATTCTCTTGAGAGCCGAAAACGGCTTTCGATCAGAAGTTGAAGCTGAGCGCACCGACCAGGCGCCCGTCATAGCTATCGCCCAGCGAACGACTGTCGGTGTCGTACCAGCGGGCGTCGATCGCCCATCGCTCGCTCAGGTTGTATTTCACACCCAGATTCCAGGCGTTGTAGTCGGCCCCGCCGTCGGCCGAACGAACGGCGAAGGCGGCCGAGGCCCGGGCGCGCGGACCCAGCGGCGCGGCCGCCTGAGCCTCGATCCACCAGGCCTGCCGCGTCGCGGCGAAGCCGTCCGGCGTGTAGTTGACGCGCAGCCGTCCGGACACGCGCCCGAACCTGCGCGAGACGTCCGCCTGATATTCCCAATAGTTGGCGTCGACGCCGGCCCGCGTCCCAGGCAGGTCGCGGTTCATCACCGACAGATCAAAGGCGAAGCCCGCCGCCCTGGGCCGCCAGCCCAGAGCCGTGATGATCTCGGCGTCCGAACCCTGAGACAGGTTGGCGGTCGAGGCGAAGACGCTGCCGTAGAGATCGCCGTACGACGCCTCCAGCGTTCCGTTCAGGCTGGGATCGCCCGCGCTCTTGCCCAGCCCCTTGCCGACGTATTCGCTGGCGAGGCCCAGTTGGCCGCTCCAGCGGCCATCTACGGACTGCGCCGTCGCCGGGTTAGCAGCACAGGCGACTGCGACCAGAGCCGCCGTACAAAGCCCGCGCGCGCCATTCTGGCGGGGGGCTGAAACATGAAAGGGCATTCGGACCTCTTTTGAGTGAGGCCTTCTTGCCGGGCATATCCGTATGGAATCGTAAACTGCCGCCTACGTATAAATCCGCATGTCCCGACGAGGGACGTCGCAACCACAAGATCGACATCTGCTGACGACATGAATCTCCAGCGTCGAAACGGTAGAGTTAAGCAACAGCGTTAACAAGGTAACGAATATCGTCGTTATCTTTAGAAATGTCGCTTTCTGTGATCTCTCTGATCACTGGCGATGATTGCAACCTTCACTGCGAATATTTAGAACCCCGCAACGTCTTGATTCTGACGATGCTGTTACGAAAGATCTCGGCCCTGGTCGGGCGGGCGCGAGGAGGACTTTCGATTTATTCCGCATTGGATCGTCGCCATCCCGTCGCCTCGCATCGCAAGCCCCACGCCTGGGCTGCGGCTCTGGCGTTCTCGACGCTGACGGGCGCCGTCCTGGCGTTCGCCCTGGCGTTTCCGTGGGCAGCGACCCGCCCGGCGCTCCTGATCGCCCTGGTCTTCATCCTGCTGTCGATCCTGAGCCTGATCGCAGCCTGGCGTCAGGACCGCGACATGGCGCGCCAACTGACGGCGCGCGACGCCATGCTGCACGCCGCCTTCCTGTCGACCCCCGCCCTCACCCTCAGCCAGGAAGGTCTGATCCAGCGGATGAACGGCTCCGCCGTGGCCCTGTTCGGCCTGCCGCGCGAGGCGGCGCTGGGACGCGCCTTTTCCGATCTGACGGCCGAGTTCGACATAGACGCCGTCCTCCGGTCCGGCGCCCAGGCGGGCCACCTGGAAAACCGCCGCGGCTATTGGACCGGCCGCCGCGCCGACGGCTCGACTTTTCCGCTAAGCCTGCGCTTCGGTCTAATCCCCTCGACGCCTGGCCGCGGCGGATCGGGCGTGGAGCACGTGGCCGTGGCCCTGACCGACCTGACGCACTCACATGCGGCCGAGGCGCAGGCGCGTGAACTGCACGCCCAGCTCAACAAGGTCTGGCGACTGAACTCCCTGGGCGAGATGGCCGCCACCCTGGCCCATGAGCTGAACCAGCCGCTCAGCGCCGCGACCGCCTATATTCACGCCAGCCAGGCGGAAATGCTAAAGGCCGGCCCCGCCGCCGACGCCGCCCGCCCGCCGCTTGATCTGGCCAAGGGCCAGTTGCTTCGCGCCGGCAAGCTGATCCACCGAATGCGCGAGCTTCTGACCATTGAAACCAGCGTGTTGGGGCGCGAGCGCGTCTCCTCCATGATCGAAGATCTGGCGCCCATTCTGCAGATGATCGGCCAGGACAAGAAGGTCGAGGTCCGCCTCGACGCCGAGGCCGAGGACGACGACGTCCGCGCCGACCGCATCCAGTTCCAGCAGGCTCTGGTCAATCTGGTGCGCAATGCGGTCGAAGCGGCGGCGGACCGTCCGGGCGGCGGCGCCGTCCACGTGACCGGCCGCGTGGAAGGTCCCGTCTATCGCATCAGCGTCGAGGACAACGGCGGCGGCATCGCCGAGGCGGACGTCGAACATATCTTCCAGCCCCTGACCACCACCAAGTCGGGCGGGATGGGTCTGGGCCTGTCGGTCACGCGCACCATCGTGGAACGTCACGGCGGCGCCCTGTCGGCGCAACGCAGCCCGTCGCTGGGCGGCGCCGCCTTCGCCTTCGCCCTGCGCCGTCACGAGGGAGGTTCGCGATGAGCCGTTCCGTCTTCGTCATCGATGACGATCACGCCGTCCGGGACTCCCTGCTGGCCCTGTTGCGCGCTGACGGCGTGCGGGCGCGCGGCTTCGCCGGCGGCGCCGACTTCTTCGCCGCCCTGCCGCAGGACGCCGCCGCCTGCGTCATCACCGATGTGCGGATGCCCGGCATGGACGGCGGCGAACTGGTGCGCCGCCTGATCGAGCTGCGCGGAAACGCCTGGCCCATCATCGTCATCACCGGCCACGCCGATGTGACGATGGCGGTGCAGATGATGAAGTCCGGCATCGTCGACTTCATCGAAAAGCCGTTCGACCCTGAGCGCCTGATCGAGGCCGTCCGCGCCTGTCTGAACCGGATGGACGATCTGGACCAACGCCAGCAGGCCCGTCAGGCGGCGCAGATGCGGCTGGGGCGGCTGACCCCGCGCGAGCGCCAGGTCTTCGACGCCCTGATCGCGGGCCTGTCCAACAAGGAGATCGCGCTGCAGCTGAAGATCAGCCCGCGCACGGTCGAGGTCTTCCGCGCCAAAGTCATGGCCAAGATGGAGGCCGACAGCCTGTCGGCCCTGGTCCGCATGGGGCTGATGCTCGGCTAGACTTTCGCGCGGCCGTGCAGCCTCGTCCGCGCCGACGCATTATAACGGCTCCCCGCCCTCGTTCCTGCGTCTTGCGTCCAAGGAGTTCGCCCCATGTCTGATCCCGCCCGTCTGCTGCGTCATCAGGCCTATGTCGACGGCCGCTGGATCGACGCCGACGGCGGCGGAACCCTCGAGGTGACCAACCCGGCCACGGGCGAGGTGCTGGCGACGGTCCCCGACATGGGCGCCCCTGAGACCCGCCGCGCCATCACCGCCGCCGAGGCCGCCATGAAGCCGTGGGCCGCGAAAACGGCGGGCGAGCGCGCCCGCATTCTTCGCCGCTGGTTCGACCTGATGATGAGCGAGCAGGACGCCCTTGGCCGCCTGTTGACCCGAGAACAGGGCAAGAGCCTGACCGAGGCCAAGGGCGAGATCGCCTATGCCGCCAGCTTCATCGAATGGTTCGCCGAAGAGGGCAAACGCACCTATGGCGAGGTCATCCCCAGCCATGACGCCTCCAAGCGGCTGGTGACTCTGCGCCAGCCGGTCGGGGTGGTCGGGGCCATCACGCCGTGGAACTTCCCCGCCGCCATGATCACCCGCAAGGTCGGCCCAGCGCTGGCCGCCGGTTGCGCCGTGGTGCTGAAGCCCGCCAGCCAGACGCCGCTGTCGGCCTTGGCGCTGGCCGTGCTGGCGGAAAAAGCGGGCCTGCCGCCCGGCCTGTTCAACGTCGTCACCGGCTCGGCCTCGGCCATCGGCGGCGAACTGACGTCCAATGAGACGGTGCGCAAGATCAGCTTCACCGGCTCGACCGAGATCGGCCGCCTGCTGATGAAGCAATCGTCGGACACCATCAAGAAGATGAGCCTGGAACTGGGCGGCAACGCCCCCTTCCTCGTCTTCGACGACGCCGATGTGGACGCCGCCGTGGCGGGCGCCGTGGCCTCCAAGTACCGCAACGCGGGCCAGACCTGCGTCTGCACCAACCGCTTCTATGTGCAGGCCGCCGTCCATGACGAGTTCGTCGCCAAGCTGACGAAGGCGACGCAGGCGCTGAGGGTCGGAAACGGCCTGGACGACGGCGTCCAGATCGGCCCCCTGATCGACGAAAAGGCGGTGAAGAAGGTCGAGGAACACGTCGCCGACGCCCTGGCCAAGGGGGCGACCCTTTTGACCGGCGGCGAACGTCATAAACTGGGCCGCACCTTCTACCAGCCGACGGTCCTGTCGGGCGTGACGCAAGACATGCAGATGTGCCGCGAGGAGACCTTCGGCCCCGTCTCCGGCGTCGTCCGTTTCGACACGGAAGAGGAAGGCGTTGCTCTGGCCAACGACACCATCTTCGGCCTGGCGGGCTATTTCTACGCCCGCGACCTGAGCCGCGTCTGGCGCGTGGCCGAGGCGATGCAGACCGGCATGATCGGCATCAACACCGGCCTGATCTCCACCGAGGTCGCCCCCTTCGGCGGCATCAAGCAGTCCGGCCTCGGCCGCGAAGGCTCCAGCCACGGCATCGAGGACTACCTGGAGATTAAGTACCTCTGCATGGGCCTTTAATCCCTCTCCTGTTGGGAGAGGGCTTGAGCGCACGAGAGCCGAAGGCGATCGTTTTGGCGCGAAAGGGTGAGGGTTCTGTCCCGTCAGTCGGTGTAAGCCGTGGCGCGACGGCCTTCGGCCGACTTCACCCGCGAACCCTCACCCTTTCGCCTTCGCCAATCGCTCCGCTCTTGGAGGCTCAAGCCCTCTCCCATCGGGAGAGGGCAGCTGTTTCCGTGAGCGATTATTCGACCAAGGTCGCTCTCCGCAAACGGCGTTTCCTGCTGTCACTCTCCCTTCCGACGCTCGGCGCAAAGCACGCCGGGCGCGAGGGAAACGCGCCGCGCTTCGCGGCCGCACAGGAAGGGACTGCCCATGACCGACCGCGCCATAGGTGCGGCGGACGGCGGCGAGCACACGGTCGACAAGAACGACCGGCTGGTGATTCTCGCCTCCTCCGTCGGCACCGTTATCGAATGGTACGACTTCTATCTCTACGGCTCGCTGGCCGCGATCATTTCCGCCCAGTTCTTCTCGGGCGTGAATGAGACCACCGGCTTCATCTTCGCCCTGATGGCCTTCGCCGCCGGTTTCGCCGTGCGTCCGTTCGGGGCCATCGTCTTTGGCCGCATGGGCGATCTGTGGGGGCGCAAGAACACCTTCCTGGTGACCATGCTGCTGATGGGCGTCTCGACCTTCGTGGTCGGCCTGTTGCCGCCCTATGCCGCCATCGGCATCGCCGCCCCGATCATCCTGGTGCTGATGCGCCTGATCCAGGGCCTGGCGCTGGGCGGGGAATACGGCGGCGCCGCCACCTACGTCGCCGAGCACGCCCCGGAGGGCAAGCGCGGCTTCTACACCTCCTTCATCCAGATCACCGCCACCGTGGGCCTGCTGCTCAGCCTGGCCGTGATCCTGGGCGTCCGCTTCACCATCGGCGAGGAAGCCTTCGTCGCATGGGGTTGGCGCATCCCCTTCCTGGTCTCGATCCTGCTGCTGGGCGTGTCCCTGTGGATTCGCCTGAAGCTGTCGGAAAGCCCGGCGTTCAAGCGCATGAAGGCCGAGGGCAAGGGCTCGACCACCCCGCTGAAGGACAGCTTCATGAAGTGGCCGAACCTGAAGCTGGTGCTGATCGCCCTGTTCGGCCTGGCGGCCGGTCAGGCCGTGGTCTGGTACACGGGTCAGTTCTACGCCCTCTTCTTCCTGGAGAAGACGCTGAGGGTCGATCCGACCCTGGCCAACATCATGATCGCCGCCGCCCTGGCGCTGGCGACGCCCTTCTTCATCATCTTCGGCTGGCTGTCGGACAAGATCGGCCGCAAGCCCATCATCATGGCGGGCTGCCTGCTGGCCGCCGTGACCTACTTCCCGCTGTTCGGCGCCCTGACGGAGGCGGCCAACCCGCGTCTGGCCGCTGCGGCGGCCTCGTCGCCGGTGACCGTCGTCGCCGACCCGGCCGACTGCCACTTCCAGTTCGACCCCGTCGGCAAGACCGTCTTCAACAGCTCGTGCGACGTCGCCAAGACCCATCTGGCCAAGGCGGGCGTCACCTACCTCAATGAGGCCGCCCCCGCCGGGACCACAGCTCAGGTGCGTATCGGCGATCGCGTGGTCGACAGCTTCAACGGCAAGATCATGCCCAAGGCGGACTTCGACGCGCAGAAGAAGACCTGGGACGCCGGCCTGACCGCCGCCCTGACCGAAGCCGGCTATCCGGCCAAGGCCGACAGCGAACTGGTCAACAAGCCGCTGGTGATCGGCATCCTGTTCCTGCTGGTCCTGTATGTGACCATGGTCTACGGCCCGATCGCCGCCGCCCTGGTCGAGATGTTCCCGACCAAGGTGCGCTACACCTCCATGTCCCTGCCCTATCACATCGGCAACGGCTGGTTCGGCGGCTTCCTGCCGACCACGGCGTTCGCCATGGTCGCGGCCACGGGCAACATCTACTACGGCCTGTGGTACCCCATCGCCATCGCCGTGCTGACCCTGATCATCGGTGTCCTCTTCGTGAAGGAAGGCAAGGACGTGAACATCCACGACTGATCGGGAACCTAAGTAACAACTGACTTTCGCCAACCTGCGGGCGGTCCGGCTTCGGCCTGGCCGCCCTCTTTTTTACTTGCCCGCGTGATCGCGCCCGGCCCAGATGACGCCCATGTTCAGCCTCGCCACCCTGGCCCTGACGGCCTTCTACATGGCCGCCCTGTTCGGCATCGCCTGGTGGTACGAGCGGCCTCAGATCAAGGCGCGGCGAGGCATGCTGGGGCCCTCGCTCTATGCCCTGTCGCTGGCCATATACTGCACGTCGTGGACCTATTACGGCGCGGTGGGCACGGCGGCGCGCGACGGGTGGGAGTATCTGCCCATCTACGCCGGGCCGATCCTGGGGCTGACCCTGCTGCTGCCGCTGTGGCGGCGCATCGCTTCGGCCGCCCGCCGCGAGAACGTCGGCTCGATGGCCGACTTCATCTCGTCCCGCTACGGCAAGAGCCCGGCGCTGGGCGCAGCGGTGGCGGGCGTCGCCATCCTGGGCTCGGTCCCCTACATCGCGCTGCAGCTCAAGTCGCTGTCGATGGCGGGCGAGATGATCACGGTCGGCACCCCCGTCGCCGGGTCCGAGAGCCTGACCGTCCTGGTCATGGCGGCGGTTCTGGCCGGGTTCGCCATCCTGTTCGGCGCGCGACGGCCCGACCTGACCGAGCATAACCGCGGCCTGATCCAGGCCATCGGCATCGAGTCCATCGTCAAGCTGGCCGCCCTGCTGGCCGTCGCCGTCTTCGCCGTCTTCCTGCTGGCCGCCTCGCCGTCGCGGCAGGCCGTGACCCACAGCCTGGGCCAATTGGGAACATGGCCGCACATCGATGCCCGCTTCATGGCCATCACCCTGGTGGCGACCCTGGCCATCTTCTGCCTGCCGCGTCAGTTCCACGTCGCCTTCGTAGAGGGCGGCGATCCGGCCCAGGTGCGCCGTGCGCGCTGGATTTTCCCCCTGTACCTGCTCCTGACCACGCTTGCGGTCCTGCCGCTGGTGGCCGCGGGGGGATTGTTCACCCCGCAGACCAATCCCGACCTGCTGGTGCTGGCCCTGCCGCTGGGCGAGCGCCAGAGCCTGCTGACCGCCGTGGTCTTCGTCGGCGGCTTCTCGGCCGCCACCGCCATGGTCATCGTCGAGGCCGTGGCCCTGTCGGCCATGGTGTCCAATAATCTGGTCCTGCCGTTGATGGGCGCCGGACGGCGGCGCGGCGCGGCCCCGCCGGACATGGCCCCCCCGGACATGGCCAGAACCCTGCTGAATATCCGACGCCTGGCCATCGTCGGCCTGCTGCTGCTGGCCTGGCTCTATTATCTGGCGATGGACCGGACCAGCGGACTGGCGGCCATCGGCCTGGTGTCCTTCGCCGCCCTGGCCCAGTTGGCGCCGTCGCTGTTCGGAGCGGTGCTGTGGCGCGGCGGACGGGCCAGCGGGGCGCTGGCGGGGCTGGCGGCGGGGATGGCCGTCTGGGCCGTCATGCTGGCCGCGCCGCAGCTGGCCCCCGGCTTCGGCCTGAATGTACCCGCCATGCTGGGACTGGAAGACCCGTTCGCGGCCGGGGTCTTCCTTAGCCTGGCGCTGAACCTCGGGGTCTTCGTCCTGGTGTCGCGGGCGCGGCCGCCTCGACTGATCGATCGGGTCCAGGCCCGCGCCTTCGTCGACCGGCTCGGCCCGGACTGGATGGAGGGACGCGGCGGCTCGGCCGGGGCCTCGGTCGGCGACCTGCGCGCCCTGGTCGCCCGCTTCATCGGCGACGAACGGGCCGAGCGCGCCTTCGCCGCCTGGGCGCGCGAGACGGACACCCGCCTCAAGGACGCCGACCCGGCCGACGCCGCCCTGGCACGCGCGGCCGAGCGGATGCTGGCGGGGGCCGTCGGCGCCGCCGCCGCCCGCCGCGTCCTTGCTGCGGCGCTAGCCGCCGGAGGCCGCGCGCCCGAGGACGTGGTGCGGATGCTCGACGAGGCGTCGCAGGCCGTCCAGTTCAACCGCGACCTGTTGCAGACCACGCTGGACAACATCGACCAGGGCGTCAGCGTGGTGGACGAAGACCTGCGCCTGACCGCCTGGAACCGCCGCTATGTCGAGATGTTCGACCTGCCTGCGGGCTTCGTCCACGTCGGCCTGCCGATCGCCGCCGTCTATCGCCTGAACGCCGAACGCGGCGAGGCGGGCGTGCCCGATCATGAGATCGACGCCTGGGTCGAGCGGCGGCTGGAGGCTCTGGCCCGCCGCATCCCCCACGACCACGAGCGCGAACAGCCCGACGGCCGCATCCTGCGCTCGTCCGGGGCGCCCATCCCCGGCGGGGGCTACGCCACCAGCTATACCGACATCACCGCCCTGCGCCGCGCCGCGCGCGAGCTGGAGGAGGCCAATGAACGGCTGGAGGCCCGCGTCGCCGACCGCACCGAACGGCTGGAGGAGGCCCGGCGCACGGCCGAGGACGCCACCGCCTCCAAGACCCGCTTTCTGGCCGCCGCCAGCCATGACCTGCTGCAACCGCTGCACGCCGCGCGCCTGTTCATCGCCGCCCTGAGGGAGGATGCGGATCTGGCCGGATCGCCCGCGCGCGGCCTGGCGACCAACGCCGACCGCGCCATCGACAGCGCCCACCGCCTGCTGACCGCCCTGCTGAACCTGTCCAAGCTGGAGGCGGGCGGAGTCCGGCCCGCCGTGGCGCCGTTGGCCCTGGGCGGCCTGTTCGACGAACTGGCGCGCGAGTTCGCCCCGGTCGCCCGCGCCAAGGGGCTGACCCTGACGGCGGCGCCGTCCAGCCTGTGGATCGCCTCGGACCGCGACCTGCTGCGCTCCATGCTGCAGAACCTGATCGCCAACGCTATCCGCTACACCGACCGGGGGCATGTGCTGATCGGGGCCCGGCGCGACGGCGAACGGGTGCAGATTCTGGTCAGCGACACCGGACGCGGCATCGCCGAAGCCGACCGGCAGGCGGTCTTCGGTGAGTTCGTGCGCCTGCCTGGCGCCCCGGTGGACGAGCCCGGCGCGGGCCTGGGCCTGGCCATCGTGCAGAAGCTGTCGGACCTGCTGGGCCACCCGCTGTCGCTGGCCTCGCACGTCGGGCGGGGCACGACCTTCCGCGTCGTCGTTCCCCGCGTCCCTGCGGCGCCCGAACCGGAGATCACGCCCGACGACCTGCGCCTGCCCTTGATCGGTCTGCGGGTGCTGTGCGTGGACAACGAACCCGCCATCCTCGACGCCCTGACCGCCCTGCTGGACCGCTGGGGCGCGCAGGCCGTGACCGCGCGTTCGGTCGCCGAAGCCCGTGCGGCGGTCGGCCCGTTCGACGCGGCCCTGGTCGATCTGCATCTGGGCGACGACGAGCCGGACGGTCTGACCGCCGTCGACCGCCTGCGCGCGCAGGGAGTCAGACGCATCGCCCTCGTCACCGCCGACACCCGCGACGGGCTGAAGGAGAAGGCGGCGGCGGCCGGAGCCGTGCTGTTGCCGAAACCGGTCAAACCGGCGGCGTTGAAGGCGTTTCTAAGGAGCTGACCCTTCTCCCCTTGTGGGAGAAGGTGGCAGGCGGAGCCTGACGGATGAGGGGTGTGAACGTCCCGGCGTCCGCGTAAGGCAGCATGGCCTGAATGACTTTTGAGCGTCGCGCTGACACCCCTCATCCGAGCGCCTCCGGCGCCCACCTTCTCCCACAAGGGGAGAAGGGCGCTAAATATCCAGCGACTGCGCCAAAATCACTGCTTGCGTCCGGTTCTGCACGCCCAGCTTGCGGAAGACGCTGGTCAGGTGCGCCTTGATGGTGGCTTCGGTGACGCCCAGGTCGAAGGCGATCTGCTTGTTCAGTCGCCCGACCTTCAGCCCCTCCAGAATCCGCAGCTGCGACGGCGTCAGGCTGGCGATGCGCGCCTGAAGGTCGGCCTCTTCCTCGCCCGCCGCCTCGACCTCGGGCGCCCAGGTCTCTCCCTCAAGGATGGCCTGTATGGCCTCGACCATTTCGGGCAGGGCGGCCGATTTCGGAATGAAGCCCGCCGCCCCCAGCGACAGGACGCGGCGGATGGTCGGCGCCTCTTCGCTGGCCGAGACGACGGCGACCGGCACGGCTGGATGATCCGCGCGGATCAGGGTCAGGCCCGTCATGCCGTCCACATCCGACAGCTTCAGGTCCAGCAGCAGCAGGTCGACCGGCCCCTCGGACAGGGCGGCCTGCGCCTCTGCCAAACTGGCGCACTCGACGATCTGCGCGCCCTCGGACGCCTTTTCGACAGCCGACCTCAAGGCTGCGCGAAACAGGGGGTGGTCGTCGGCGACGACGATGCGATCCATGAAGGTCCTTCCCACGCGCGGTTCTTGTTCATCGGGCCGCGTCGCGACGACACCATGCCGCGCCTCGACTTTGGTCGAAACTAGACGAATGGCTAATGGCCGCAAACCCGGACCGCGCGGAATGCTGGCGTCCTGAGGCCTGCGACAGACAGGCTCGGAACAACGGTCTGGGAGGACCACGCATGGGAAGCTGCCGTTTGTTCGGCGGCGTGGCTGCGGCCGCGTTGCTGCTTGTCCCCGGCACGGCTCTGGCTCAAGAGGCCAGCGCCGCACTGGAAGCCCGTATCGCCCAGCTCGAAGCCGAGCTGAACAGTCTGAAGTCCGAAGTCGCCGCCTCTCGCACCCAGCAGGCGTCGCAGGCCCAGGACATCATCCGCCTCGAAGCGCGCCCTGCGCCCGTTCCGACGCCGACGCCCGCTTCCGCCGCCCCGCGCGAGGAAGGCTTCCGCATCGGCGACCACACGGTGAAGTTCGGCGGCTTCATCAAGACCGACTTCACGGCGTCGAAATATTCCGGCGGCGACCCGGCCAACGGCGACCCCTTGCGCGACTATCACCTGCCCGGCGCCATCCCGGTCGGGGGCGACAGCGAAGATGTCGCCGCCGACTTCAACGCCCGCCAGACCCGCTTCTGGCTGACCACCGACGGCGTGGTCGGCGGCCGCAAGATCGGCACGCGTCTGGAGATGGACTTCCAGACCCTGCCCGGCTCGGGCGACCAGCGCACGACCAGCGGCGCGAACCCCGCCCTGCGTCGCGCCTTCGTCACCATCGATGAGTGGCTGATCGGTCAGGAGTGGACCAACTTCCAGAACACCGCCGTCCTGCCGGAATCGGCGGACTTCGTCGGCGCGGCCGAGGGCACGGTCTTCGCCCGTCAGGCCCAGGTCCGCTATACGCGCGGCCCCTTCTCCATCGCGCTGGAGAACCCTGAGACCACCGTCACCCCCTTCGGCGGCGGCGCGCGGATCATCGCCGACGACAACAGCCTGCCTGACCTGACCGCCCGCTATGGCCTGAGCCGCCCCTGGGGCGCGGTCCAGCTGTCCGGCCTGCTGCGCCAGCTGAAGTATCAGGACCCGGCGACCAACGTGGATTCCACCGCCACGGGCTGGGGCCTGTCGGCCTCGGCGCTGTTCAAGGTCGGAGCCCAGGACGACATCCGCCTGATGCTGACCGGCGGCGAAGGCATCGGCCGCTATGTCGGACTGAACTTCTCCAACGACGCGGTGCTGGACGCCTCGGGCGAGCTGGAGGCCATCGGCGTGATCGCGGGCTTCGCCGCCTATCGCCACGTCTGGGCGCCGGGCTGGCGCTCCAGCCTGATCTGGTCCACGCAGAAGGTCGACAACGACGTCGCCCTGACCGGCGCGGCCGTCAACCGCTCGGCCCAGAGCCTTCACGCCAATCTGATCTGGTCGCCGGTTGCGGCCTTTGATGTCGGCGCCGAGGTGATGTTCGCTGACCGCAAACTCGAGTCAGGGCTGGACGGCGACATGACCCGTCTGATCCTGTTCGTGAAATACGGCTTCTGAAGCCGAAGAAGAAAAAGACTGCTGGAGGAAAATCGCGTGTCTGATCCGGAAATCTATCCCGTCCCCGCTGAACTGGCCGCCCGCGCCCACATGGACCGCGACGGCTATGAAGCGGCCCGGATTCAGGCGCGTGAGACCCCTGACGCCTTCTGGGCCACCCAGGCCGAGCGGCTGGACTGGATGACCTTCCCGACGAAGATCAAGGACGTCTCCTTCAACAAGGCCGACTTCCGCATCCGCTGGTTCGAGGACGGGGTGCTGAACGCCTCGGTCAACTGCATCGACCGCCACCTGCCCGCCCGCAGGGACGAGGTCGCCATCCTCTGGGAAGGCGACGAGCCGACCGACAGCGAAGCCGTCACCTTCGGCCAGCTTCACGACCGCGTCTGCCGTCTGGCGAACGTGCTCAAGGCCAACGGCGTCAAGAAGGGCGACCGCGTCACCATCTATCTGCCGATGATCCCCGAGGCGGCCTACGCCATGCTGGCCTGCGCTCGCATCGGCGCGGTGCATTCGGTCATCTTCGGCGGCTTCTCGCCCGACAGCATCGCCGGGCGGATCGAGGACTGCGAATCCACCTTCGTCATCACCGCCGACGAAGGCTGCCGCGCCGGCAAGCGCGTGCCGCTGAAGGCCAATGTCGACAAGGCGCTGGAAAAGGTCGCGGGCGTGAAGACCGTCGTCGTCCTGCGCCACACCGGCGCCGAGGTTCCCTTCGTCGAGGGCCGCGATCTGGACTGGGGCGTCGAGACGGAAAAGGCCTCGCCCGACTGCGCGCCCGAGCCGATGAACGCCGAAGACCCGCTTTTCATCCTCTACACCTCCGGCTCGACCGGAAAGCCCAAGGGCGTGCTGCACACCACCGGCGGCTATCTGTTCTGGGCCAGCTATACGCATGAGCTGGTGTTCGACTACCGTCCCGGCGAGGTCTTCTGGTGCACCGCCGACGTGGGCTGGGTCACGGGCCACACCTATGTCGTCTACGGCGCCCTGGCCAATGCGGCGACCAGCCTGATGTTCGAGGGCGTGCCCAACTATCCCACCGTCAGCCGCTTCTGGGAGGTGGTCGACAAGCATCAGGTCAACATCTTCTACACCGCCCCCACGGCCCTGCGCGCCCTGATGCGCGACGGCGACGCGCCGGTGAAGACGTCCAGCCGCAAATCCCTGCGTCTGCTCGGCACCGTCGGCGAGCCGATCAACCCCGAGGCGTGGCGCTGGTATCATGAGGTCGTCGGCGAAGGCCGCCTGCCCATCGTCGACACCTGGTGGCAGACGGAGACGGGCGGCGCCCTGATCTCGCCCCTGCCCGGCGCGACCGACCTGAAGCCCGGCTCGGCGACCAAGCCCCTGCCCGGCGTCGAGCTTGAAATCGTCAACGCCGAGGGCGCAGTGCTGGACGGCGCGACCGAGGGCAATCTGTGCATCACCGACAGCTGGCCGGGCCAGATGCGCACCGTCTATGGCGACGACCAGCGCTTCTTCGAGACCTATTTCTCGACCTATCCGGGCAAGTATTTCACCGGTGACGGCTGCCGCCGCGACGAGGACGGCTATTATTGGATCACCGGGCGGGTCGATGACGTCATCAACGTCTCGGGCCACCGCATGGGCACCGCCGAGGTCGAGAGCGCGCTGGTCCTGCACGACGACGTGGCCGAGGCCGCCGTCGTCGGCTTCCCCCACGACATCAAGGGCCAGGGCATCTACGCCTATGTCACCCTGAACAAGGGAGTCGAGGCCACCGAAGACCTGCGCAAGGCCCTGGTCGCCCAGGTCCGCGAAGAGATCGGCCCCATCGCCGCGCCCGACGTCATCCAGTGGGTGCCGGGCCTGCCCAAGACCCGCTCCGGCAAGATCATGCGGCGCATCCTGCGCAAGATCGCCGAAAACGAACTGGGGGCGCTGGGCGACACCTCGACGCTGGCAGATCCATCGGTCGTGGATGATCTGGTGAAGAACCGCGCGGCCTGACTTCAATACCCGCTCATCCCGGCGGATGCCGGGACCCAGTAAGAGCGACGCGCGCCTCGCCAACCGGCACGGTCGCGCCCTCGGCCAAAGCACTGGACCCCGGCGTCCGCCGGGGTGAGCGGGCACATCATTCAGCTTCCCCGAAGAGGCGGCCCCGGACGGCGCAAGCTGGACGGGGCCGCCCGCCTCGGCTTCAGTGCCGGGTATGAGCGGAACTCTCGACGGCCTGACCATCATTGAAATCGGCGGCATCGGCCCGGCCCCCTTCTGCGGCATGATGCTGGCCGATCATGGGGCCGAGGTGGTGCTGATCCACCGCTCCGGCGCCGCGCCGGATCTGCGCGATCCCCTGAACCGCAGCCGCGCCCGTCTGGTCGAGGCCGACCTGAAGACGCCAGAAGGCGCCGCCCTGATCCGCGACCTGGCCCGCACCGCCGACGGCCTGATCGAAGGCTTTCGTCCCGGCGTGATGGAGCGTCTCGGCCTCGGGCCCGACGCACTGCTGGCCGACAATCCGCGCCTCGTCTACGGCCGCATGACCGGCTGGGGTCAGGACGGGCCGCTGGCTCCGGCGCCGGGCCACGACATCGACTACATCGCCGTCTCGGGCGCGCTGCACGCCTTCGGCCGGGCGGGCGAGAAGCCGACCCCGCCGATCAACATGGTCGGCGACTTCGGCGGCGGCGGGATGCTGCTGGCCTTCGGCATGGTCGCGGGCCTGCTGAAGGCCCAGCGCACCGGGCGCGGCGACGTCATCGACTGCGCCATGACCGACGGCTCCGCCCTGCTGATGAGCATGATCTGGGGCTTTCGCCAGAATATGCCCGCGCCCCTGCCGCCCAGTCTGGCTTGGCGCGACGAGCGCGGCGTCAACCTGCTCGACACCGGCGCGCCGTTTTACGAGGTCTATGAGACGCAGGACGGCAAATACGTCGCCGTCGGCGCCATCGAACCGGCCTTCTACATCGCCCTGATGCGGCTGACGGGGCTGGGCGCCGATCCCGACTTCGCCCTGCCTTTCGACCCGGCCCAATGGCCGAGGCTGAAAGACAAGCTAGCCGCCGTCTTCCGCACCCGCACCCGCGACGACTGGTGCAGCGATCCTGACGCTCAGGCCGCCTGCGTGGCCCCCGTCCTGTCCATGACCGAGGCCCCCGACCACCCGCACAACCGCGCCCGCGACGCCTTCGTCACCGCGCAGGGCGTCATGCAGCCCGCGCCTGCGCCACGCTTCCGGGACAGCCCGGCGAAGCGGCCGGAATAGAAGGCGGGTCACAAAATCCCCCGCTCACCCCGGCGGATGCCGGGGCCCAGCGCTTTGGCCTCAAACGCGCGGCATGAAAACTCTGCCTCGTGCGGGCTGCTCTCACTGGATCCCGGCGTCCGCCGGGATGAGCGGTGAGAGAGTGGCTCACCCCCCGTCCGTCCACACCGTCTTGTAGAGATCGAACCGGCGGTCCCGCAGGTTCCGCACCGTCCCCTGCGCCTTGGCCCAGGCCAGGTCGGACAGGTCCAGGTCCGCCACCGTCACTGTCTCGACGTTCTCGCTGGCCTCGGCCGCCACCCCGTCGCGCGCGAAGGGGAAGTCGCACGGCGTCAGGATGCAGGACTGGGCATACTGGATGTCCATGTTCTCGACGTTCGGCAGGTTGCCGACATTGCCCGACAGGACGACGTAGCACTGGTTCTCGATGGCCCGCGCCTGCGAGCAGTAGCGCACGCGCAGATACCCCTGGCGGTTGTCGGTGCAAAAGGGCGTGAACAGGATGCGCGCGCCCTCGTCCGCCAGGCGCCGCGCCAGTTCGGGGAACTCGGAATCGTAGCAGATCATCACCCCGATCGGCCCGCAGTCGGTGGGGATGGCGTGGACCCGGTCGCCGCCCTTGATGTTCCACCAGTGGCGTTCGTTCGGGGTCGGGTGGATCTTCTCCTGCTCATGCACCGAACCGTCGCGCAGGAAGACATAGGCGACATTCTGGATCTCGCCGTCCTCGGTCCGCGTCGGATGCGAACCGCCGATGATGTTGACGTTGTAGCCGACCGCCAGCTCACGCATCGCCTCGACGAAGCGCGGCGTATAGCGTGTCAGGGCCTCGATCGATTCCGCCGGGGTCAGCTTCTTCGTCTCCAGCGACAGAAGCTGAAGCGTGAACAACTCGGGGAAGACCACGAAGTCGGCGCGATAGTCCGACACCACGTCGACGAAATATTCGACGTTGTCCATGAACTCCTGAAAACTGCCGACCTTGCGCATCTGCAGCTGGACAGTGGCCACGCGCACCGTTTCCTTGACGGCAAAGGCCGCCCCCTTGCCCGTCGCCTCGACATAGTAGGGATTGCGCCAGACCCAGCGCGCCGCGTGACCCAGCGACGCCTTGTCTGACGGCAGATAGTTCAGCAGCACCCCCGCCGGCTCGAACCCCGAACGCTGGTGAAAGGCCATGATCGGGTCCTTCACCTTGCGGTCGCGCACCGCCTCGACATAGGCGTTCGGGTCGGGATAGGCCGAGCGGCGGCGCGCGAGGCCGGGCATCCGGCCGCCGAAGACGACGCCCTTCAGGTTCTGGGCCTCGCACAGGTCGCGGCGCGCGTCGTACAGGCGCTGGCCGATACGCAGGCGGCGCCGGGCGGGGTCGACGCAGACCTCCATGCCGTACAGCCACTCGCCCGCCGGATCGTGGCGCGCGCCATAGCCGCCGCCGGTGATCTGGTCCCAGGTGTGCGGCCCCATCGCCGACTTTTCGTCGATGCGGAAACTGGCGGCGTAGCCGACGATCTCGCCCTCGAACTCAACCACGAACTGGCCGTCCGGATAGGTGGCGATCTGGCCGCGCAGCATCCCGGCCGTATAGGGCGGCATATCCTTATACACCCGCGCCACCAGGGCGTTGATCCCGGCGACGTCGCCCATGCGGGCGTTGCGGATGGTCAGGACGGCGGGCTTGGCCGGCTCGGCGGGAAGGGAGGTCTCAATGTCAGTCATGCCGCCCTAACGCGCGAGCTTGGCTGTTGGATCAATCCGGCCGACAAAAGAGACCATGCGTCAATTCCGGTCGCGTCCCGCAAGCCTGTTCCCGTTAAGTTCACGAGAACATCTTGCGAACAAGAACAAACCATGTCCATAGTCGGCTTCACCAAGGGAGCGGGTCCGTGGCGGGTCTCTCCCGAAGTCAGATGGGAATCATGGCAAGGGAGAGAAAACCAATGTCACAGGCGGCACTGAAGCTCGTGGGTAAAGAAGACGGCGACAAACAACGCGCTCTAGAGGCGGCGATCGCGCAGATCGATCGCGCCTTCGGCAAGGGCTCGGTCATGAAACTGGGCAAGGCCGGACAGGTGGCCGAGATCGAAAGCGTCTCGACCGGCTCGCTCGGTCTCGACATGGCGCTCGGCATCGGCGGCCTGCCGGTCGGGCGGGTGATCGAGGTGTTCGGTCCCGAATCCTCGGGCAAGACCACCCTGGCCCTGCACACCGTGGCCGAGGTCCAGAAGAAGGGCGGCGTGGCCGCCTTCGTCGACGCCGAACACGCGCTAGACCCCGTCTATGCCCAGAAGCTGGGCGTCAATCTGGACGACCTGCTGGTGTCGCAGCCCGACACGGGCGAACAGGCGCTGGAGATCGTCGACACCCTGGTGCGTTCGGGCGCCGTGGACATCGTGGTGGTCGACTCCGTCGCCGCCCTGACGCCGCGCGCCGAAATCGAGGGCGAGATGGGCGACAGCCTCCCCGGCCTTCAGGCGCGTCTGATGTCGCAGGCCCTGCGCAAGCTGACGGCCTCGATCTCCAAGTCGAAGTGCATCGTCCTGTTCATCAACCAGATCCGTCACAAGATCGGCGTCATGTACGGCTCGCCGGAAACGACGACGGGCGGCAATGCGCTGAAGTTCTACGCCTCCGTGCGCCTGGACATCCGCCGCATCGGCGCGATCAAGAACCGCGACGAGGTGGTCGGCAACACCACCCGCGTCAAGGTGGTCAAGAACAAGGTCGCCCCGCCGTTCCGCGAAGTCGTCTTCGACATCATGTACGGCGAAGGCATCTCCAAGATCGGCGAGATCATCGACCTGGGCGTCAAGGCGGGCATCGTCGAGAAGTCCGGCTCCTGGTTCTCTCATGACTCGACCCGCATCGGCCAGGGCCGCGAGAACGCCAAGGAGTTCCTCAAGAACAACCCCGACATGGCCGCCTCGATCGAAAAGGCGGTGCGCCAGTCCACAGCCAAGATCGCCGACGACATGCTGGGCGCGCCCGAACCCGACGAGGGCCAGGACATGGAAGGCTGATCCGTCCCATCATTTGAACGCCGTCATCCTCGGGCCTGATCCGAGGATGACGCCAGGAAGCGCCCCCTTCCGTTCCAGCCGGGATCGCGCGGACGATCCAGTCCTCGGGCAAGCCTGAGGATGACGGCGGGACAGGCGCCTTCCGACACAGCTTCTCCGTTCGCCGCCGCGCGACCCGCCTACCGACCCCGCGTGGCCGGTCGGACGGAGATCGGCCCGCCCGACCTGCTTCGGGCGGGCCTTTTTTTGTTCGGCGACTTTTCGTAACTAGATCAGAGCGGCCCACCAGGACGGCACTCGTGTCCTCGCTCCGCCGTATAATATGGCGTAGGGAACAGAGGCGTTACTACCCAAGCATTACCACCATATTCCATACAGTAGTCCTGGCCGTAGCCCACGATCGTGGTCTTCGAAGCATCCGAATAAAAAGTGTAATAGTATACATACTCGGGTGCTTTGAACGCCACGGCTGGCGAAGCCGTCATCGCGAACAAGAGACCTGCAGCCGCCAGCTTGACGATGCTACGCATATCCAATCTCCTTGAACTCATGACCTGACATTATTGTCAGGGACAAAGACATAACATCGATTCGCCAGATCGCTTCCCTTCTCACTCAGACAGACATCTCCATGCCCATGACCTTCGCCACCGCCGATCTGTGCGACGACCACCCTGACGCGGTGAAGGTCTGCCAGACTCCCTTCCGCAGCTACGGCAAGGTCACGGCTTTCCACGGCCCCGTCCGCACGCTCAGCGTGCTGGACGACAACGCCCTGGTCCGTCAGACGCTGGAACGCCCCGGACAGGGCGCCGTGCTGGTCGTCAATGGCGGCGGCTCCCTGAAGCGGGCATTGGTCGGCGACAACCTGGCCAAACTGGCGATCGACAACGGCTGGGCGGGCGTCATCGTCCACGGCGCCGTGCGCGACACGGCCGTCATCAACACCATGGACGTCGGCGTCAAAGCCGTGGGGACCGTCCCCCTGCGCGCCGAGCGCGACGCCATCGGCGAGATCGACATCCCCACCGCCTTCGGCGGCGTCATCTTCACCCCCGGCGACTGGCTCTATGCCGACGAGGACGGCCTGATCATCTCGCCGCATCGCCTGCACGATTAAAGCTGCGGCCACGCAAAAACGCGGCCCTCATCGCATGATCACGCGTCAGTGATGCGTTCGGCGCAAAATCCCTATATGACGCCGGTTCCGATATTTCCTCCGCGCGCCCGAGTTCCAGAGCGATACGCCCATGACCAGCCTGAAGCAGATCCGTTCCACCTTCCTCGACTACTTCGCCGCCGACGGCCACGAGAAGGTGCAGTCGGCTCCGCTCGTGCCGCAGAACGACCCGACCCTGCTGTTCGTCAATGCGGGCATGGTGCCGTTCAAGGACTATTTCACCGGCGCCGCGACCGCCCCCTACAACCGCGCCACCAGCTCGCAGAAATGCGTCCGCGCCGGGGGCAAGCACAACGATCTGGATAACGTCGGTTATACCGCGCGCCACCACACCTTCTTTGAAATGCTGGGCAATTTCTCGTTCGGCGACTACTTCAAGGACCACGCCATCGAGCGCGCCTGGACCCTGCTGACCAAGGAGTTCGGCCTTGACCCCGCCCGCCTGCTGGTCACGGTCTATCACACGGACGACGAAGCCTTCGACATCTGGAAGAAGGTCACGGGGTTCGCCGATGAGAAGATCATCCGCATCCCCACCAACGACAACTTCTGGGCCATGGGCGACAGCGGTCCGTGCGGCCCGTGCACGGAAATCTTCTACGACCACGGCGACCACATCTTCGGCGGCCCTCCAGGTTCGCCGGACGAGGACGGCGACCGCTTCGTCGAGATCTGGAACAACGTCTTCATGCAGTTCGAGAAGGAGAACGACGAGATCGTTCGCGAACTGCCCAAGAAGTCGGTCGACACCGGCATGGGTCTGGAGCGCATCGCCGCCGTGCTTCAGGGCGTCCACTCCAACTATGAAGTGGACCTGTTCAAGACCCTGATCCACGCCTCGGAAGAGCTGACCTCGACCAAGGCCGAGGGCGAGCGCGCCCCGTCGCACCGGGTCATCGCCGACCACCTGCGCTCGACCGCCTTCCTGATCGCCGACGGCGTGACCCCGTCGAACGAAGGCCGGGGCTATGTCCTACGCCGCATTATGCGTCGCGCCATGCGCCACGCCCACCTGCTGGGCGCCCAGGACCCGCTGATGCACCGTCTGGTGCCGACCCTGGTCGAGGAGATGGGCGAGGCCTATCCGGAACTCGGCCGCGCCCAGGCCTTCATCGAGGACACGCTGAAGCAGGAAGAGATCCGCTTCCGCACCACACTGGGCCGCGGCATGAACCTGTTCGACCAGGCTACGACCGGCTTCAAGGCCGGCGACATGCTGGACGGCCAGACCGCCTTCACCCTCTACGACACCTACGGCTTCCCGCTGGACCTGACGCAGGACGAGGCGCGTCGTCGCGGCTTCGCCGTCAACGTCGATGGCTTCGAGGCCGCCATGGCCGAGCAGCGCGACCGCTCGCGCGAGCACTGGAAGGGCTCGGGCCAGACGGCCTCGGCCGGCGCCTGGCTGGCTCTGCGCGACCAGCACGGCGGCACGGAGTTCACCGGCTATGAGTCCGAGACCGGCGAGGGCAAGGTGCTGGCCATCGTCAAGGACGGCGCCGAAGCCCCGTCCGCAACGACCGGCGAAACGGTCGAGGTCCTGCTGGACAAGACCCCCTTCTACGGCGAGGGCGGCGGTCAGGCAGGCGACAAGGGCGCCTTGGTCTGGAGCGGCGGCGAAGGCCGCGTTCTGGACACCAAAAAGCACGGCGGCGACCTGCACGTTCACACGCTGGAAGTGACCCAGGGCTCGCTGTCCACCGGCGCGGTCGTGACCGCCACGGTCGAGGAAGGCTCGCGCCCGACCACCCGCGCCAACCACTCGGCCGCTCACCTGTTCCACGCCGCCGTCAAGAACGTGCTGGGCGCCCACGTCGCTCAGAAGGGCCAGATGGTCGACGCCGAGCGGATGCGCTTCGACTTCAGCCACAACGCCCCGATGACGGACGAGGAGATCGCCCGCGTCGAGGACGAGGTGAACGCGGTCATCCGCCAGAACGTCCCGGTCACGACCGAACTGATGACGCCCGACGCCGCCATCGCGGCGGGCGCCGTGGCCCTGTTCGGCGAGAAATACGGCGATGAGGTCCGCGTCCTGACTATCGGCCGCGCGCTGTCGGGTCCGGGCGCCTATTCGGTCGAACTGTGCGGCGGCACCCATGTCTTCCGCACCGGCGACATCGCCCTGTTCAAGATCGTGTCCGAAGGCGGCGTGGCCGCCGGCGTGCGCCGCGTCGAGGCTCTGACCGGCGAGGCGGCCCGCCGCTTCCTACTGGATCAGGCCAATGTCGCCCGCCATCTGGCGCAGGGCTTCAAGATCCAGCCCGCCGAGGTTCCGGCCCGCGTCGAGGGTCTGCAGGCCTCGGTCAAGACGCTGGAGAAACAGGTCGCCGACCTGAAGAAGCAGCTGGCCCTGGGCGGCGGCGCAGGCGCCAACGCCGCGCCGGAAGAGATTGGCGGGATCAAGTTGATCGCCCGCGTTCTGGACGGCGTCGACGGCAAGGGCCTGCGCGGCGTGGCCGAGGACTTCAAGAAACAGCTCGGCTCGGGCGTCGTCGCCCTGGTCGGCGTCACCGACGGCAAGGCGGCCATCACCGTCGCCGCGACCCCGGACATGGCGGGCAAGGTGAATGCGGCCGATCTGGCCCGCGACGCCGTCATCGCCATGGGCGGCAAGGGCGCCGGCGGCAAGCCCGACTTCGCCCAGGGCGGCGCGCCGGATGGATCGAAAGCCGAGGACGGCCTGAACGCCATCCGGGCCGCGCTGAAGGGCTAATCACCCCGACAAGCTGAAACGAGAAAGGGCGGCGCACCGGATGCGCCGCCCTTTTTCTTGGCTGACCCCTCCACCCGCTCATCCCCGCGGAGACCGGGATCCAGTAAGAGCCTCGCACGCCATCGTTGGCCGTCTTTGCTTGCAGCCAAAGCACTGGGTCCCCGCCTCCGCGGAGATGAGCGGATATTTTTACTCTGGCGTCCCCAGATCGATCGCCGCCAGTTTCCAGCCGAACAGGTTACGGCGCTTCATCAGCAGGGAGACCTGCTCGTCCGGCTGGTCGTCGCGGGTCAGGGTGACCGCGAAGGTGTCCAGGTCGCGATAGCCCCACGACTGGCGCACGCGCTTGTTCTCGGCTTTCGGCTCCGCGGGCTCCGGACGCTTGATCTCCGGCTTGGGCGTACGCCCCTCCTGCACCATCAGGGCGATGGCCTGAGGGGTGACGAAGGCGTCCACCGCCCCGCCGACGAGGGCGGGCGCCAGCAGCATGCCCAAGCCCGACAGGCCGCTATCGCCGAGGCGTTTGTCCTTGCGCATCTCGACCATCATGCGGGCGTTCAGCTCGTCCTTCAGGCTGGCGCGGAAAGCCGGGAAGTCGACCTGGCGCTCCAACGCCTTTTCATCGCCGATCCTGGCCGCCTGAACCAGCGACCGCGCCGCCAGCAGGGGCGAAGCCGCATAGGCGATCAGGAAGGCGGCCCCCGCCGTCAGCCCCAGACGAATGATCAGTTTGCGGTTCATCGGCCCTCCCCTGCCTTACGAACGCGACGGGACGACGACGAAACGGCGCCAAAATCCCTAACGCGATTAGGGACATGGATCACAGGCCGGTTCAATGCGTGTTTTCACCGGCTCTCGTTTCCAAGCGAAGCTGACGATGGGGTGAGGCAAACATTGATCACCGCTCATCCCGGCGGACGCCGGGAACACCCCAGATCAGCAGATAGGATACAGCGTGGCGCTCTCACTGGATCCCGGCATCCGCCGGGATGAGCGGAATAGGGAAGCGATACCGCCCAACAAAAAAGCCCGCCGGATCGCTCCAGCGGGCCTTGATGTCTTGGCGGCTCCAGGCCGCGTCGGGTCGAGAAGGCGGAGCCTTCTGACCGCGGCCGACTAAAAAAGCCTCAGCCGATACCCGGCAGGGCCTTCTTCAGGTTCTCGGATACCTTGTCCAGGAAGCCTTCGGTCGTCAGCCAGGACTGCTGATCGCCGACCAGCAGGGCCAGGTCCTTGGTCATGAAGCCCGACTCGACGGTGTCGACGACCACGCGCTCCAGCGTATCGGCGAACTCGGCCAGCTGGGCGTTGTCGTCCAGCTTGGCGCGGTGCTTGAAGCCGCGCGTCCAGGCGAAGATCGAGGCGATCGAGTTGGTCGAGGTGGCCTCGCCCTTCTGATGCTGGCGGTAGTGGCGGGTCACGGTGCCGTGGGCGGCTTCCGTTTCCATGACCTTGCCGTCCGGCGTCATCAGCACCGAGGTCATCAGGCCCAGCGAGCCGAAGCCCTGAGCCACGATGTCCGACTGCACGTCGCCGTCGTAGTTCTTGCACGCCCAGACGAAGCCGCCCGACCACTTGATCGCGGCCGCGACCATGTCGTCGATCAGGCGGTGCTCATAGGTCAGGCCGCGCTTCTTGAATTCCTCGGCGTATTCGGCGTCGAAGACTTCCTGGAAGATGTCCTTGAAGCGGCCGTCATAGGCTTTGAGGATGGTGTTCTTGGTCGACAGATAGACCGGGTAGTTGCGCTGCAGGCCATAGGCGAACGAGGCATGGGCGAACTCGCGGATCGAGGAGTCCAGGTTGTACATGCCCATGGCGACGCCAGCGCCCGGCGACTTGTAGACCTCGTGCTCGATCACCTGGCCGTCGTCGCCGACGAACTTGATCGACAGGGTGCCGGCGCCCGGCATCAGGAAGTCGGTGGCCTTGTACTGGTCGCCGAAAGCGTGGCGGCCGACGACGATCGGCTGGGTCCAGCCCGGCACCAGACGCGGCACGTTCGAGCAGATGATCGGCTCGCGGAAGACCACGCCGCCCAGGATGTTGCGGATGGTGCCGTTCGGCGACTTCCACATCTTCTTCAGGCCGAATTCGGCGACGCGCGCCTCGTCCGGGGTGATGGTGGCGCACTTCACGCCGACGCCGTGCTTCTGGATGGCGTGGGCCGCGTCGATCGTGATCTGATCGTCGGTGGCGTCACGGCTTTCCATGCCGAGGTCGTAATAGTCGAGTTCGAGGTCCAGGTACGGGAAGACCAGCTTGTCCTTGATCATCTGCCAGATGATCCGGGTCATTTCGTCGCCGTCGATGTCCACGATGGGGTTGGCGACCTTGATCTTGGCCATGCTTACGCCTCTGTCTCTCAAATCAGGGAAGGAATTCAGTGCAGGGGATATAGCGACCCCCGCGCGCGGGCGCAAAGGGGACGAAAGCCGCAACGCTCGAACACCCGCGCCGGAACGAAACGGCGGCTTGGCCGCTAGGTTCTTTCACAGCTACGCTTGACGCCGCCGGTCGGTCAAAACGCATGGAACGCCTGATGTCGCTTCGCCGCCTGCGGTTCGCCGCATCCGTCGCCCTGCTCCCTCTGGCGCTGGCCGCCTGCAAGGGACAGGAGATCGCCCCTGCGCCTGAGGCTCCGGCGGTTCAGCCGCCCGCCGCAGCCGCCTCCGCCGTAGTGCCCGCCGCTCAGAACGACGCCCATCCGCCCAGCGTGACGCGCGAGTTCCGCGACTGGATGGCGACCTGCGACAACACCAACCACTGCGTCGCCTTCGGCTCGGCCGAGGAAAACATGGGCTTCGTCATGGTCTCCCTGGCGCCGGGCCCTGACGCGCGGCCGGTCGTCCACATGGGGGGCTGGGGGCTGGAGGCCGGACAGGGCGACGTCTACGCCGAGATCGACGGCCGCCGCTATGCCGGCAAGAACTCCAAGATGGACGAGGAAGGCGACGTCATCGCCTTCCGCACGCCCTCGGCCGAGCTGTTGCGTGATCTGGGCGCCGGCTCCTTCATGGCGCTGAGGCGCGGCGACGAGAAGATGAAGGTCAGCCTGGGTGGGGCGGCCGCCGCCTTCCTGTGGATCGACGAGCGTCAGGGACGACTGGGCACGACCACGGCGCTGATCCGACGCGGCGACCGGTCCGCGTCCAGCGTGCCCATCGCCCCCGCCGCGCCGCGCGTGACGCTGGCCGCCGCCGTTCCTCAGAACGGCCTGCCTCAGGATGACCTGTCGCCTGCGCTGCTGGCCCACCCCAAGGTCAAGGAATGCCTGGCCGCCACCCGCATCGGCGAACGGTTCGAGCCGAATGTCGAGGTCGCCCGTCTGGCGTCCGACAAACTGCTGTGGAGCGTGCCGTGCGGCGAGGGCGCCTATAATTTCACGCAGGTCTATTTCATCACGCCTGCAGACGGGACCGCGCCTCAACTGATTGACTTCCCCACGGCCATGAGCCGCCACGACGAACTGGTGAACAGCCGTTACGATCCGAAAACTCGGACCCTGTTCGCCTTCGGCAAAGGGCGCGGCATCGGCGACTGCGGCCGCATGGGCGTCTGGGCCTGGACCGGCGAACGTTTCGCCCTTCTGGAGGAAAAGGAAATGCCGAGTTGCACCGCCATTCCGCAGGACCTGTGGCCGAGCACCTGGCGCGCCGTGACCTGACGCCCGTTCGTCGGCGCATATGAAACGGCCCGGACGCGCAAACGTCCGGGCCGTTTTTCGTTTCAGGCCTCAGCCGCGCGTCAGGCGCGCATCCGCCCTTCCAGCACCGCCAGCGGCAGGGAGCCGCTGCCCAACACCTTGTCGTGGAAGGCGCGCAGGTCGAAGCCGTCCTTGGCCTGAGCCTCCTCGCGCAGGCGGGCGATGACCGTGTGACCGACCTTGTAGGCGCAGGCCTGGCCCGGCCAGACCGAATAGCGGTTGATCTCGCTGTTCGAGGCGTCCAGCGGCTTGGCGCCCGAGGCCGCCATATAGTCGACCGCCCGTTCACGGCTCCAGCGTTCAGAGTGGATGCCGGTGTCGACCACCAGCCGCACCGCCCGGAACAGATAGGACATCAGGAAGCCGACTCGGCCCAGCGGATCGGCCGCATAGGCGTCCAGATCATTGGCCGCCACCGCCTCGGCGTACAGGGCCCAGCCTTCGTTGAAGGCCGAGAAGCCGCCCGCGCGACGCCACTGCGGCAGCTCGCCCGACTCGCGTTGCAGCGCGACCTGCAGGTGGTGGCCCGGCGAGGCCTCGTGATAGGTCAGGGTCGGCAGGGCGAACTTGGGCCAGTTCCCGCTGTCACGCAGGTTGATGTAGTAGGCGCCCGGACGCGAGCCATCCAGCGGCGGCCCCTGATAGTAGCCGCCCGGCGCGCCCGACTGGATCGACACCGGTACGCGGCGGATTTCCACGTGTGTCTTCGGCAGACGCCCGAAGACGGTCGGCAGCTTCGGCTCCAGCGCGGCGACCTGTTCGTTCAGCCACTTCAGCAGCTCTTCCTTGCCCGCATCGGTGTTGGGGAAGAGTTGGGCCGGGTCCTTGTTCAGGGCCTGAACCCGCTCGCCGACCGTGCCCTGCGTCATGCCCTGCGACTTCAGGATGCCGTCGATCTCGGCGGTGATCTCAGCCACCTGCTCCAGACCCATGGCGTGGATTTCCTTGGCCGACAGGGTGGTCGTGGTGTTCGACTTCAGCCCGGCGGCGTAGAAGGCCTCGCCGTCCGGCAGGCGCCACACGCCCGCGTCGTGCACGGCCTTCGGGCGGATGGCTTCCAGCGCCTCGATCTGACGGGTCAGGGCCAGCTTGACCTTCTCGTCCACCAGGGCGGCGGCGCGCGAGTCATAACCCGACAGATTCAGCGCCCCGGCCTTGCGGACCAGCGACTTGATCATGGCCATGTCGGCGGCCGGGGTGTCGCGCAGGGTGCGGATCTGCGGCAGCATCCGGTCGATGATGAAATCCGGGGCGATGACGCCCAGACCGGCGTCTTCCCTGATCTTGTCCGTCTCGCCGTCCAGCACGCCGGCAAAAGCCTCCAGACGCGACAGGAAGGCGTCGGCGCCCGCGGCGTCCTCGATGCGGTGCTGGTTGTCCATGAAGTCGGGCGTGGAGAAATAGGCGCCCGACAGCTGGGTCACCACATAGGGCGACGGACGCCCCGGCCCCGAACCATAGTCGAAGCGCGCCGTCTGGGCCGCCGTTTCGCGCCCGAAGGCGGCGATGGCGTAGTTCAGCGCCCCGGCCTCGGACAGGCCCTTCTGGTCGAAGGCCTTCAGCTCGTCCCAGCGTTTGATCGCCTTTTCGCGATCCTTGCGGATGGCGTCCGGCCCGGCCTCGCTGAGCTTGGACGACAGGCCCGCGCGGGCGTCCTTGTCCAGACCCAGGTTGGTGGCGCGCTCAGGCGCCTCGTCGATGTCGGCCTCGAACCAGCCGTCCAGCAGGGTGTTCAGGCGCGCGTCGGCGTCGCTGGCGGCGGCGGCGCACTGGGCCAGCATGGGCGCGGCGGCGGCGGTCGCAGCGGCGCTCAGCAGAAGATGGCGGCGATTGATCATTCAGGTACTCCCCCCAAAGAAGCCGCGCCGCGCCGGACGCTGCTTCACACTCACGCTCAATGAAGGACCGGCGCGTCCGGGAAATCAGGTCGCCGTCAGACCGGCGTCCAGGCGTTCATGGTCCGCTCCAGCACCGTCAGCGGCACGCCGCCCAGAGCCAGACCCGTGTCATGGAAGCCCTTGATGTCGAAGCGACTGCCCAGACGCTTCTTGGCGTCTTCGCGCAATCTGACCCAGGTGGTTTGGCCGACCTTGTAGCTGGACGCCTGCCCCGGCCAGACGCAGTAGCGTTCGATCTCGGTGGCGATGGTGCTTTCCTTGTCCCCCAGCACATCGACCATGTAGCGGATGCCCTGCTCGCGGCTCCAGCGCTTGTGGTGCAGGCCGGAGTCCGCCACCAGCCGCGCCGCGCGGAACATCAGCGACTGCAGATAGCCCACCTGGCCGAAGGGATCGTTTTCATAGACGCCCATCTCGTCCGCCAGTTGCTCGGAATACAGGCCCCAGCCTTCCGAATAGGCCGAGAAGCCCATCACCTTCATCAGCAGCGGCGTGTCCGGCTGCTCCATCTGCAGGGCGATCTGATGGTGATGGCCCGGCGTCGCCTCGTGATAGGTCAGCGTCGGCAACATCCATTTGGGCCACTCCGCCGTGTCACGGAGGTTGATGTAGTAGGCGCCCGGCCGCGACCCATCCAGCGCCGGGGCCTGATAATAGCCGCCCGGCGCGCCCGCCTCGATGGCCTTGGGCACGCGCCGGATTTCGCACGGCGACTTGGGCAGGCGGCCGAAATAGTCCGGCAGGCGCGCCTGCATGGCGGCCATCTGGACGTTCAGCTCCTGCAGCAACTCTTCCTTGGCCTCGTCCGTGTTCGGATAGACGAAGCGCGGGTCCGCGCCGATGGCGGCGATGCGTTCCCCCACGCTTCCCTGCGTCATCCCCTGCGCCTTCAACAGGGCGTCGGCGCGGGCGGAAATCTCGGCCACCTGCTCCAGCCCCATCTGGTGCACCTCGTCCGGGCTGAGCGAAGAGGTAGTGTAGTTCTTCAAGCCGAAGCGGTAATAGGCCTCGCCGTCCGGCAGGCGCCAGACGCCCGCGTCATGCGTGGCCCCGGCGCGAACCGCCTTCAGCGCCTCGGCCTGACGCTGGATCGCCGGATAGACGGCGTCGGTCAGGATGGCCTCGGCGCGCGCCGCCCAGTCGCCGGGGATGTTTTTCTCGGCCGTCCGGCGGGCGATCGACTGGGTCATGACCGACTGGGCCGCCGCCGTGCCGGTGATGGCCTCCATCTGCGTCAGAGTGCGGTCGATGACGAAGTCCGGCGGCACGGCCCCGGCGGCGTAGTCGATCTGCATCCGCTCGCGCTCGTCATCCAGACTGCGGGCGAAGTCCGACAGGCGCGACAGATAGGCCTCGGCGTCGTCCGCCGCCTCGATGCGGTGCTGGCTGTCGAGGAAGTCGGGAATCTGCTGATAGGATCCGCCCAACTGGCTGATCGTATAGGGCGAGGGGTACATTCCGCCGCCGTAGGGGAAGGCGTAGCCTTCCATCACCGTCTCGCCGAAGAAGCTCAGGGCGTCGTGATAGATCTGTTCCTTGGCCGGCAGGGCGTCGCGGTCGATCGCCGCCATATCCTTCATTCCGGCGATGAATTTCGCCTTGTCCGCCTCAACCTTGGCCTGGCTGCGGTCGCTCAGCTTGAAGCGGGCGTCGGCCATCGGCCCCCGGTCCATACCCAGCATGGTCAGGGCTTCCGGATCGCTCAGAAGCAGTTCCTGCGCGATCCGATCCATCAGGGCGTTGAAGGCGGCCGAGGCGTCCTGCGCCCCTGTCGCGCGGGCCAGGGCGCGCACCGGCCCGATCGCCGCCAGCGCTCCCCCCGCTGCGGCCCCTGCCAGAAGACGGCGACGATCCATCATGGCTTTCCTCCCAAAAAGCGATGGGCCGGGATGCTAGCTCAGCAATGAAAGCTCGCAAGCCATGATCGTCATAGGTCGGAAGTTTCCCGCCCTCGACGTCGCGAGGGCGGGCGGGCCTTGAGGCCTCAGCGCTTCACATGGGCCTTGATGCAGTCGCGCACGGCGCGTTTCAGGTCGCCCGGCGCGTTCGGCTCGTCCACGCCCTCGGCGGCGAAGACAGCGCGCATGGCGGCGTCCAGCCCCTTGGGCAGGGCGGCGATCACCTTCTTCTGTCCTTTTTCATGCAGGCAGAAGCCGACCTGGTTGCACAGGTCGGCGAACATGGAATCGAAATCGGGGGCGGCGTCGGTCATTTCACTCAGGCTTTCAGCCGCTTGGCGTGGAAGGCCACATGGTCGTCCACGAAGCTGGCCATGAAGAAGTAGGAATGGTCATAGCCCGGCTGCATCCGCAGGGTCAGCCCCTGACCGGCCTTTTGCGCCGCCGCCGTCAGCAGTTCCGGCTTCAACTGATCGTTCAGGAAGGCATCGGCATCGCCCTGATCCACCAGGATGTCGTCGAATACGCCTTTCGCCGCCCCGCCCTCGATCAGCAGGGCCGCGTCATGCCTGGCCCATTGCGCACGATCCTCGCCCAGATAGGCGGTGAAGGCCTTCTCGCCCCAGGGGCAGCGCGTCGGCGACGAGATCGGCGCAAAGGCCGACACCGATTTGAACAACTCGGGATGGCGCAGCGCCAGCGTCAGCGCCCCGTGCCCGCCCATCGAATGGCCGAAGATGGAGCGCGTCTTTGTCGTCGGGAACTGGGCGTCGATCAGATCGATCAGCTCGCCCGTGACATAGCTTTCCATGCGGAAATGCGGCGCCCACGGGCCTTGCGTCGCATCGACGTAGAAGCCCGCGCCCGGTCCAAGGTCGTACGCCGGATCATCAGCCACGCCTTCCCCGCGCGGCGAAGTGTCGGGCGCGACGATGATGACGCCGTGTTCGGCGGCGGCCTTATAGGCTCCGGCCTTGGTGGTGAAGTTGTCCTCGGTGCAGGTCAGGCCCGACAGCCAGATCAGGACCGGAAACGGCCCCTCGCCCGCAGGAACAAAGACCGACAGCGTCATGGGCGTGCCCGTCGTCGCGCTGTCGTGCTTCAGATAGCGCAGCGTTCCGCCGTGCACGACGTGGCTCTTGACCGTTTCCATAAGCTCAACTCCTGAAGATCAGTCCGGCCAGACCCTGGCCATGAAGTCGTCATCGAGGACGCCGCCGTCCTCGGAGAAATGCGCGTACCAGTCGCGCGGGATCGGGGCGACCGCGCCTTCGGGCTGGGCGCCGCCGCCCCAGGCGTCGAACTGCAGGCCGACCAGAATCGGGCCCTGCCGCACCGATGGCGCCGGAACCGCTTTGGCGGCGCCGGTGAGGGCTTCAATGATCTGCGGCTGCATCGCCGGCTCGCCCGTAACGATCCAGGCCCTGGACCGCTCGCCCGGTTTGACCATCAGCAGCATCATGCCGGATGCGCCCGCTTGGGTCGGCTGCGCCCTGGCGGCGGCGGCGACCGCCTCATCCACCGCCGTCAGGTAGGGCGACAGATCGGCGATCTCGACCCGCTCCTTCATCACCCGATCCGGCAGATACAGCACCACCTTCTTGCGGACCCAGACGTCTGCAGGCGCCTCGGCGGGCGCGGGCGCATCGGCTCCGCGCGGCGTGCAGGCGGCGAGCGCCCCGACCGCCACAGCGGCCATGATCGACGCAATCGCCGCCTTCGTCTTCATCGTCTCAATCCTCAGCCCGGCCGGTGCACGGCGCAGATCTTGTTACCCGACGGATCGCGCAGATAGGCCAGATGCATGACGCCGAAGGGCGAATTACGCGGCCCGGCCGGATCCTCGATCGCCGTGCCGCCCGCCGCAACCCCGGCTTCGGAAAAGGCGACGACCGCCTCGGGGCTTCTGGCGAAAAAGCCGATGGTGCCGCCGTTGGCGTGACAGGCCGCCTGGCCGTCGCGCGGTTTGACCACGCCCAGCATTCCGCGCGGCGTCATATACCAGACGCCCGGCATCGGCGCCTCGCTCAGCGTGCCCGGCTGATGACCCAGCGCGCCCATAACGGCGTCATAGAATTTGTGCGAGGCTTCGAGGTCGTTGGCCCCGACGGTGACGTGCGTGAACATGATGATCCTCCCAGATCCGCCCGATCCTTCGCCGGGCGCGGCCAGCTAAACCGAGCAGGTTTCATTTGGCAACGAACTTTGCTGCACCTGCTCAGTCCAACCTCAGTCGGGGCGCGCGCCCTCGCGGGCGTAGGCGCCCATCAGCTCGCCATAGTCTTCGGGCGGCGGAAACTCAGGATAGCCGACCCTGGCCCCCGACTGCACGCCCGGCAGACGCTCCGTCGTCCAGGTGTCGGCATGGGGAACGAACCACGCCCCGTCGTCCAGCAGGCTGGGCCTCAGGTTGACGAACTGTCCCCCCGCAATGCCGCGCGTGAACAGCCACGTCTTGCACGACGGGCAGAAGTGATGCTCCGGCACGGGATTGTGCAGGCCGCCGATCTCCGTCTCGCCCTCGATTGTCAGCCCTTCGCTGGGCAGCATCAGGCTCAGCGAATAGGCGCCGCCCGTCAGCTTCTGACAGGCGCGGCAATGGCAGGCCGCTGCAAACACCGGCGCCTGGGCGACCTTGATCCGCACCTGCCCGCAAAGGCAGGCGCCCGTCCACGGCAGTTTCCAGTCGCCCATGGCTGAACCCCTCTCTTAGAACACGATCACCGATCGGATGCTCTTGCCTTCATGCATCAGATCGAAGGCTTCATTGATGCGTTCCAGCGGCAGGGTGTGGGTGATCATCGGATCGATCTCGATCTTGCCGTCCATGTACCAGTCGACGATCTTGGGCGTGTCGGTGCGACCGCGCGCCCCACCGAAGGCCGAACCCTTCCAGACGCGGCCGGTAACCAGCTGGAACGGACGGGTGGCGATCTCCTTGCCGGCCTCGGCCACGCCGATGATGACGCTCTCGCCCCAGCCGCGGTGGCAGGCTTCCAGCGCCTGACGCATGACCACGGTGTTGCCGGTGCAGTCGAAGGTGTAGTCGGCGCCGCCGCCGGTCAGCTCGACCAGATGGGCCACCACGTCCGAGACGTCCTTGGGGTTGACGAAGTGGGTCATGCCGAAGCGACGGCCCCACTCCTCCTTGTCGCCGTTGATGTCGACGCCGATGATCATGTCGGCGCCGACCATCTTCAGCCCCTGAATGACGTTCAGGCCGATGCCGCCCAGACCGAAGACCACGGCGTTGGCGCCCGGCTCGACCTTGGCCGTGTTGACCACCGCGCCCACGCCCGTCGTCACGCCGCAGCCGACGTAGCAGGCCTTGTCGAAGGGGGCGTCCTTGCGGATCTTGGCCACCGCGATCTCGGGCAGGACCGTGTAGTTCGAGAAGGTCGAGCAGCCCATGTAGTGGTGAATGGTCTGGCCCTTGTAGCTGAAGCGCGAGGTGCCGTCGGGCATCAGGCCTTTCCCCTGCGTGCCCCGGATCGAGGTGCACAGGTTGGTCTTGCGGCTCAGGCACGACTTACACTGGCGGCATTCCGGCGTGTACAGCGGGATGACGTGATCGCCGACGGCAAGGCTGGTTACGCCCGGTCCGACCTCGACCACCACGCCCGCGCCTTCGTGGCCCAGAATGGAGGGGAAGAGACCCTCGCTGTCCAGACCGTCCAGCGTATAGGCGTCGGTGTGGCAGACCCCCGTCGCCTTGATCTCGATCAGCACCTCACCCGCGCGCGGCCCCTCCAGATCGACCTCGACGATCTCGAGCGGACGTTTGGCTTCGAACGCAACGGCGGCGCGGGTTTTCATGATGCTGGGTCCTTCGGACGTCCCTATCGCTTGCGACGCGGTCGCTCGCTGCTTCAGGAACTAAGGCGGGAGAGGTGATGATTGATGACCTTACTACGCCCGTTACGGCTGGGTCGAAACGGCGACAACCGCAAAACATTATTGCCGTTGAGCAACAATCCTGATCCAACGTCCCCATGAGCCGTTGGGACGGAATCGACGAATTCACCGCTGTCGCTGAACAGGCCAGCTTCTCGGCCGCCGCCAAACGGTTGGGCCTATCGACCTCCGCCGTCAGCCGCGAGATCGCCCGGCTGGAAGACCGCCTGCAGACCCGCCTGCTCCACCGCACCACCCGCCGGGTCGAACTGACCGATGCGGGCCGCGACTTCCTGGCCCGCTGCCGCCGCCTGATCGACGAACGCGACGAGGCCCTGGCCGCCGTCCAGCCCGACGATCAGGCCCCGCGCGGCCTGCTGCGGATGACCTGCTCCGTCTCCTATGGCGAGCGGTTCATCGCCCCGGCCGTCAACGCCTTCGCGAAGCTGAACCCCGAACTGCGCATCGAACTGGACCTCGACAACCGCCTGCGCGACCTGGTCGGCGACGGCTATGATCTGGCGGTGCGGTTCGGCCATCTGACCGACTCCCGCCTGATGGCGCGACGGCTGGCCTCGCGGCGGCTGATCCTGTGCGCCAGCCCCGACTATCTGGCCCGTCGCGGCGCCCCGCGCGACCTGTCCGAGATCGCCAGCCACGACGGCCTGATCGGCTCAGCCGAGCACTGGCGCTTCACCGAGGCGGGGCGCGAGGTCAGCCTTCGCCCCACCGGCCGCTGGCGCTGCAACTCCGGCGCGGCGGTGCTGGACGCCGCCCTGCAAGGCCTCGGCCTGTGCCAGCTGCCCGACTTCTATGTCGCCGAGGCTTTGGCCTCGGGCGTCCTCGTCTCCTTGCTCGATAACCAACGCCCGCCCGACGAAGGCGTCTGGGCCGTCCACCCCCATCCCCGCCATGTCCCGCCCAAGGTCCGCGCCATGATCGACTGGCTTCACGACCGCCTGTCCGCGCCAAGGAGCCCTGCATGAACCTCGTCATCCTGACCGGCGCCGGCGTCTCGGCCGAGAGCGGCGTGCCGACCTTCCGCGCCTCGGACGGCCTGTGGGAAGGGCATCGCGTCGAGGCCGTCGCCACGCCCGAGGGCTTCGCCGCCGACCCGGCTCTGGTGCAGGACTTCTACAACCAGCGGCGGCGGCAACTGGCGAGCGTGCACCCCAACGCCGCGCACCGGGCCCTGGCCGATCTGGCGGCGCGTTGGGCGGGCGACTTCCTGCTGGTCACCCAGAACGTCGACGACCTGCACGACCGAGCGCAAGTGGAGACGCCGCCCGCCTCGGGCTTCGAGCTGATCCACATGCACGGCGAGCTGAAGAAGGCGCGCTGCACCGCCTCGGGCGTCGTCTGCGACTGGCATGATGATCTGGAGCCCGCCCACGCCTCGCCCCATCATCCGAGCGGACGCTTGCGCCCGCACATCGTCTGGTTCGGCGAAATCCCGCTGGAGATGGAGCGGATCGAGGCGGCGCTGGCGCGCTGCGACCTGTTCGTCTCCATCGGCACCTCGGGCGCGGTCTATCCGGCGGCGGGCTTCGTCCAGCTGGCGCGCATGGCTGGAGCACGGACGGTGGAGATCAATCTGGAGCCGACGCAGGGCGCGTCCCTGTTCGACGAGGGCGTCTATGGCCCCGCCAGCGAGACCGTGCCCGCCTTCTTCGGCGCCCTCTAACCCCTCGGCCCGAACAGGACGATCGCGGCGCCTATCAGGCAGACCGCGCCGCCGATGACGTCCCAGCGGTCCGGCGTCGTCTTCTCTACCAGCGCCATCCACGCCAGCGACGCCACGATATAGACCCCGCCGTAGGCGGCGAAGGCCCGCCCCGCCGCCTCGGCCGGAACCAGGGTCAACAGCCACGCAAAAGCGATCAAACTGAGCACGCCCGGCGCCAGCCACCACGGCGAGCGATCCAGCTTCAGCCACGCCCAGAAGGCGAAACAGCCGCCGATTTCGGCCAGCGCCGCGAGGGGATAGACGAGGGCGAGTTTCACTTGTCCTTCTTCGCCGCCTCGGCTCGTTCCGCCGCCAGCTTGGCCAGCACGCGCCCCCGCCCCTTCGAAAGGGCGTGGATGGCGCCGCGCATGGTGGCGACCTCCTGCTCGGTGAAGGCGGCGCGGCCCAGCATGACGCGCAGGTTCTGGCTCATCGAGCGCTTCTTCTCGGGCGGATAGAAGAAGCCGCCGTTGTCCAGTTCCGCCTCCAGATGCTCGTACATGCCCAGCAGAAGGTCGTTCGACGCGGGCGGCTCGCCCTCGCGGAAGCGCGGCGGCGGGGCGTCCAGGATCAGGGTGCGCCACTCATAGGCGTTGATCGCCACCGCCTGCGCCAGGTTCAGCGAGTGGTGCTTGGGGTCGATTGGAATCGTCGTGATTCCGGCGCACAGGGCGATGTCGCCCGTCTCCAACCCCGCCCGTTCGCCGCCGAACAGCAGGCCGGTCTTCAGGCCCGAGGCCGTGTCGTCATACAGGATGCGGGCGCTCTCACGCGGGGTGCGCACCGGCTGGCGCGTCTCGCGCGGGCGGGCGGTGGTGGCGAAGACGGTGTGCAGGTCGGCGATGGCCGCCGCCACGCTGTCAAACACCTTGACCCCGTCCAGCACCCAGTCGGCGCCGGACGCCGTGGCCCAGGCGCGCTCCTGGGGCCAGCCGTCGCGCGGGCTGACCAGCCGCAGCTCGGACAGGCCGAAATTGGCCATGACGCGGGCGACCGCGCCGATATTGTCGGCCATCTGCGACTTGTCGAGGACGACGACGGGAGGGGTGAGTTCGCTCATAGGCGCTGTGTAATCCTTCTGCCCCGGCGCGAGAAGCGCGCTTGCCTCCTTCTTCGCCGCGCCCATATCCCCGGCGACACCTTCTGTTTCCGAAAGCCGCCGCCATGACCGCGCCCGCCCCCAAGCCGCTGAAGATCGACTTCGTCTCCGACGTCATGTGTCCCTGGTGCGCCGTGGGGTTGGGCGGACTCGAACAGGCTCTGGAGCGGCTGCAGGGCGAAGGAATCGCCGCCGATATCGCCTTCCAGCCGTTCGAGCTGAACCCCGACATCGCCCCCGAGGGCGAGAACATGGGCGAGCATCTGGCCCGCAAATACGGCTCCACCCCCGAACAGTCGGCCGCCAACCGCGCCGCCATCACCGCCCGCGCCGCCGAGGTCGGGGTCGAGATGAACTTCCGCGACGACAGCCGCATGTGGAACACCTTCGACGCCCACCGCCTGCTGCATTGGGCCGGGCTGACCGCGCCCGACAAGCAGGCGGCGCTGAAACACGCCCTGTTCGCCGCCCACTTCACGCAAGGCCGCAACGTCTCGGACGCGGGCGTCCTGACCGAGGCCGCCGAGGCCGCCGGGCTGGACCGCGCCGAAGCGGCCGAGGTGCTGGCGTCCGGCCGCTACATGCAGGAGGTCCGCAACAGTCAGGCCCTGTGGCGCGCGCGGGGCATCACCTCCGTCCCCGCCGTGGTGGTCGAGGACAAATATCTGATCTCCGGCGGCCAGCCGACGGAAGTCTTCGTCAACGCCCTGCGCGAGATCGCGGGCAAGGCATAAGGCCCTTCTCCCCTTGTGGGAGAAGGTGGACGGCGAAGCCGGACGGATGAGGGGTGTGAGCGCCCCGTTTTCCAATGACCCCGAGGGAGAGAAAGCGCTTCACGTCGCGCCGACACCCCTCATCCGGCCCTCACGGGCCACCTTCTCCCTCAAGGGGAGAAGGGTTGGGAAAAACAGAGTCCAATTCATCTGAATTGTCTGAAATCGCCCTCTCTGCCGGCTCCGGCCCTTCCGGCGTCAGGCGGGCGCTGAGGACGGCGAGGCGGGCCTCGACGGCGCGGCGGCCTGCGTGGTCGTCGGGAGCCAGACGGGCGGCGTCGCGGGCGACGGCGGCGACCGCCTTCATATCGGCTTCCAGCGTGTCGAGCGGGTCGGGTTCAGGCGCAGGCGGCGGGCTTTGCGGCTCGGCGACGGCCAGCGGGGCCGGGTCCGTCAGCGCCCGCCAGGTGCGCAGCCACGACGCCGCCTCGGCCGCCCGGCCGCGCCGCACCGCCCGGTTCAGCCGCATCAGGGCCTGAGCCGCCATCGCGGCCAGATTGGTGCCAAGCGTGGCGCGCGGACTTTCGCCCTGACGGGCGCCGCTGGGTCCCCCGGTCTGCGCCGCGAAAGCGCGGCTTGCCGGAGGATGACGAAAGAGGTGGCGCGCGCAGTCCGGGTTGACGAACTGAAACGCCTCGGCCCGTTCCCGCAGGAAGCCGTTGATGAAGGTGGTCTTTCCGGCGCCGTTCGGCCCTGCGAGGAGGACGAGGGTGGGAATAGGTCCGCTCTCACGAGCTCAGAGCACAAACCTTGGCCATATTTAAGAGGTGTGCTATAATGAGAATAGTGCCCTCGCTGCACTTATGCAGCTAGGGCACCGTGGACTGGGAAGTCCGTATCGAGCAACCTCATTTCTACATGGGGGATGCGTCGCTTTCCAGTCCAGTTCAGCACCACCTTAACAAACTGAATTGGAAAGAAAAATCTATGAACGAAGTAACTCTCGGCACCAAAGAGGCGCAGCTCGAATTGAGCTTGGAAGTAGCGGTTGAGCAGGAAATTAATGGCGTCGGAATGGGCGTCCTCTCTGACGGCACTCCCTATTTGAACTTGCGCGGCCTCGCATCCATGTGCGGCGTCGATCACTCACAAATCGTAAGAATTACAAACGACTGGGATGCCGTCCCTATCAAGCCTCGCGAAGCCAAGATACGAGAATTGGTTCAAGTGCAGGGAGTAGACGACAGCGTTGCATTTCAGGCTGTGTTACGCGCTGGCACGATCCACCACATCGTCCCCGGCCCTGTTTGTATGGCCGTCCTTGAATATTACGCATTCGAGGCGCGAGGCGAAAATGACCAAGCTGCCAAAAGCTACCGCGTATTAGCTCGAAAGGGTTTCAACGATTTCGTTTACGCCCAAGTCGGATACAATCCCGATGGAACGTCAAAGGTAGCGTGGAAACAATTTCATGACCGCGTCACGCTAAACTATCACCAGGTTCCAGATGGTTATTTCAGTGTCTTCAAAGAGATATCAGACATTATCGTCACGCTCATAAAGCAAGGCATTGAGCTTGGAGATAAGTTTATTCCGGACCTCAGCATAGGCCAGCACTGGGGGAAGCACTGGTCGAGCGGCAATCTGGATAACGTGTACGGGTCGCGCACGAAGGTGCCGCATTACTACCCATCGAACTTCCCCCAAGCGCTTTCAAATCCGCAGGATGCGTGGGTGTATCCGGATGAAGCTTTGCCTGAATTCCGTTCTTGGGTTCGAAAAACCTACCTGCCGGACAAGATGCCTAAGTATCTGAGCACGAAGGTTGCCGATGGATCTGTGGGCGGGTTGAAGGCGCAACAGGCGATAGCAGCGTTAAGCCCGAAGCTAGTGGCCGCCGCCAAGCCGGCGCCGCGGTTAAAGTAGGGAACTAGGGTGTAGCGGCCCGGCCACCTTCAGTCGGGCCGCTACTGCCGTCACGGTGAACTACGCGTAAAAAAGCTGCCAGTTCTTACACCTTCACCTCGATCTCCCCGCCGCCCGCTCTGAACTTAGCGCTCATCTCGGCCATGCCCGCCTCGGCGTCCGTCAGGCTGGCGCCCGCGTCGTTCTGAGCCTTGGCGGCGTCGCGGATGTCCTGACTGATTTTCATGCTGCAGAACTTGGGGCCGCACATGGAGCAGAAGTGGGCGGTCTTGTGCGCCTCCTTCGGCAGGGTCTCGTCGTGGAATTTGCGGGCGGTCTCGGGGTCCAGGGAGAGGTTGAACTGGTCCTCCCAGCGGAACTCGAAGCGGGCTCTGGAGAGGGCGTCGTCGTGGGCGCGGGCGCCGGGGTGGCCCTTGGCCAGGTCGGCGGCGTGGGCGGCGATCTTGTAGGTGATGACGCCGTCCTTGACGTCCTGACGGTCGGGCAGGCCCAGATGCTCCTTGGGCGTGACGTAGCAGAGCATGGCCGTGCCGAACCAGCCGATCATGGCCGCGCCGATGGCGGACGTGATGTGGTCATAGCCGGGGGCGATGTCGGTGGTCAGCGGGCCAAGCGTATAGAAGGGCGCCTCGTGGCAGTGCTTGAGCTGCTCGTCCATGTTGGCCTTGATCTTGTGCATCGGCACGTGGCCGGGGCCTTCGATCATGACCTGACAGCCCTTGGCCCAGGCGATCTTGGTCAGTTCGCCGAGGGTGCGCAGCTCGGCGAACTGGGCCTCGTCATTGGCGTCGGCGATGGAGCCGGGGCGCAGGCCGTCGCCGAGCGAGAAGCTGACATCATAGGCGCGCATGATGTCGCAGATGTCCTCGAAATGCTCGTAGAGGAAGCTCTCCTTGTGGTGGGACAGGCACCACTTGGCCATGATGGAGCCGCCGCGCGAGACGATGCCCGTCACGCGCCTGGCCGTCATCGGCACGAAGGGCAGGCGCACGCCCGCGTGGATGGTGAAGTAGTCGACGCCCTGTTCCGCCTGTTCGATCAGGGTGTCGCGGAAGACTTCCCAGGTCAGATCCTCGGCGATGCCGTTCACCTTCTCCAGCGCCTGATAGATGGGCACGGTGCCGATGGGGACCGACGAGTTGCGGATGATCCAGTCGCGGATGTTGTGGATGTTGCGGCCGGTCGACAGGTCCATGACGTTGTCGGCGCCCCAGCGGGTGGCCCAGACCAGCTTGTCGACCTCGTCATCGACGCTGGAGAGGACGGCCGAGTTGCCGATGTTGGCGTTGATCTTCACCAGGAAGTTGCGGCCGATGATCATCGGCTCGACTTCGGGGTGGTTGATGTTGTGCGGGATGATGGCGCGGCCGCGGGCGATTTCCTGACGCACGAACTCGGGGGTCACGAAGTCGGGTATGGCGGCGCCGAAATCCTCGCCATCGCGGATGCAGGGAGCGGTCTGCTCGCGGCGCAGGTTCTCGCGGATGGCGACGTATTCCATCTCGGGCGTGATGATCCCGGCCTTGGCGTATTCGTATTGGGTGACGGGGCGACCCTCGACGCCCTTGAACACGCGGTGGTTGGAGACGTCGAAGCGGGGGGCCAGGTGCTTGCCGCTGGCGTGGCCGTTGTCCTCGGGCTTGACCTCGCGCGGGTTCAGGACGGGGGCGATGTCGCCGCGATCCAGCTGCCACGACGACTTCACGCGCGGCAGGCCCTTCTTGATGTCGATCGTCACGGACGGGTCGGTGTAGGGGCCGGAAGAGTCATACATCGTCACCGGCGGCTCGTTGGCGCTCGGGTGGACGGCGACCTCGCGGAAGGGGACGCGGATGTCGGGGAAAAGCTCGCCCGCCACATAGACCTTCTCGCTGCCGGTGCGGGGGCCGGTGGGGATGGTGCCGTGCTCGGACGCGACTTCCTTGCGGGCGTCAGCGAGGGCCAGATCGACCTGCGGCTCGTGCGGCTGTTCGTTGGAAACGTGGATATTCATTTGGCGGCCTCTTCGACGAAAGAGGGACCGCCGGCGCGGTATGAGCGCCCCCTACGCCGGACTTCGGGCGTCGAAAGCGGTGAACTCGTCCCTTCGCCGGCATGACCCGGATCAGGTTCGACGGGTCAGAGGAGAAACCTCAATCTCAGCCGCTCGATTGCGACCCCCCGGAGAACGGCGCGACCCTAGCCCGTCTGTGCGGCAGGTCAAGCGCGACGCCTTCAGGAGGGAGAGGGGGCGGCCCGGCTTCTCAGTCGGGGGGCGTTAAGGCCGGGCCGCCGCAGACTTCGTCGGGATTGGGGGGGCGTCCGACGGGTCCGACTGTGAGAACCAACAAGCCGCTGGTTGGTTCCGTCCAGCGCACGGCGTTAGCCATCTTTATCGAACAGGCGTCTTTTTCGCCTTGCGCCCCTTGCGAATCAGGCGATGCGACGACGGCGAGGGTGCCAACAGGATCATCGCTAATTCGGTCTGGGTCGCGCAGGCGGGCTTTACCTCCAACGCCTTCCGGCCGCATGAGAGCCGCCTGAAGCGGACGCGCCGCCGGGAGATCGAGATGAGCCGCATTCTGGGGGTTCTGGGCGGGATGGGGCCGGCCGCTACAGTGGCTTTTCTGGCGCGGGTTCAGGCGCTGACGCCGGCCAGATCGGATGAAGACCATGTGCGGGTCATCGCCGACATCAATCCTCAGGTGCCCAATCGCCATACCCAGCCCGAGGCGGCGGGACAGACGCTGGGGCAGATGGCGCAGGCGCTGAAGACGGCGGGAGCGCAGGTGCTGGCCATGCCGTGCAATACGGCCCACGCCCATGCCGACGCCATCCGCGCGGCGGGCCTGCCCTTCATCGACATGGTGGCGGAAACGGCCAGGGCGGCGGCCGGGACCGGGGCGCGGCGGGTCGGGGTGCTGGCCACGCCGGGCGGGATGCGGCTCTATGCCGGGGCTCTGGACGCCGAAGGACTGGCGATGGTCGCCCCCTCCCCCGCCGAACAGGAGCGGTTCATGCAGGTCGTGTTCGCGGTGAAGGCGGGCGACGTCGGCCCCGGACAGCGGGCGGCCATGCGTGATCTGGCGCAGGCCCTGATCGCGGCAGGCGCCGAGGCGGTGATCGGCGGTTGCACCGAGGTGCCGCTGCTGCTGGATCAGGCGGACATCAGCGCGCCGCTGATCGATTCCGCCGAGGTGCTGGCGCAGGCTTGCGTCGTCGCCTGTCGATAGGGATCAGGTCTCCGACTTCTTGCCCATCAGCGGCGACAGCAGGCTGTTGACCTCGTCCATCTGGCCGTGGCCCTGGGCGGCGCGATGCTCCAGCTCTGCGGCGCGGCGCTCCAGCTCGCGGGCGCGTTCGGCGCGCGGGTCGCTCTCGGCCACGGCGTGAAGGGCCGGGCGGCGCGATTCCAGTTCGGCGATCAGTTCGTCGAACCGCGCCTGATTCATGTTTTCGCCTTGTTCAAACAGGGCGATGGCCTCTTCCAGAGCGGCTTCAAAGGCGTCTTGATCGGGCATGGGCCTCATCCTCTTATGCTTACGCTTATCAATGGCCGGGGCCGTACGCGGGTTCCGCCTTGGCCGGTGATCACGCAGGGTTTACGGGTGAGCCATGCGCATTCCCTTCGCCCTCGCCGCCCTGACGCTCCTGCTGGGCGCCTGCACCGTCTCGACCGGCGCCGAGCCTGAGCCGACCCAGGTCGCGGGCGCCGTCTGCGACGTGCCGGACGACCTGCGCCCGGCCCGCCCCTATCGCATCCCGCAGGACGAGGTCGCCGCCGACGTGGCCGTCGCCTTCAACATGCTGGCGGTCAGCTGGTCGCCGCAGGCGTGCCGAAGCGGCAAGGACTATCCCGACGCCCGCTATCAGTGCGCGGCCAATCAGTTCGGCCTGACCCTGCACGGGCTGTGGCCCAACGGAGCCGACAACAGACACCCGCGCTATTGCGCCGCGCCCGGTCCAGCCATTCCGGTCGAGACCCTGCGCCAGCATTTCTGCATGACGCCTTCGCCCAGCCTGCAACAGCACGAATGGGCGGCGCACGGCACCTGCGGCTGGGACAGTCCCGAGGCCTATTTCGCGCAGGCCGCGAAGATGTGGGACGGTCTGAACAAGCCGGACCTGGAGGCCATTCCGGCCCAGCGCCTGACCGCCGGGGCCATCCGCGACGCCTTCGTCGCGGCCAATCCGGGCTTCCCGCGCGAGGGCGTGTTCATCGCCACCACCGACGGCTGGTTCCGGGAAGCGCGGCTCTGCTATTCCAAGGACTATCGGCCGATGCGCTGCCCGCGCGGACTGGGCGCGCCGGATCGCGAGCGGCTGAAGCTGGCGCCGAAGGGCGTTCAGCAGGACGCGCAACGGGGCGTGCAAACGACCGGTTAACCAGAACAGGGTCAGGCTGCGGATCGCTGTTTCGTCCGAGGCCGCCATGTCGACCATGCTGACCCAGTCCCGCCGCCGCTCCAGCGACCACTTCATGCCCGAGGACATGGAGCCGCAGGAGCAGCGCCGCCTGCGCGGCCTGTTGGATCAGATCGACTACGCCGCCTATGTCGCCAACCGCGAACTGATCGGCCATGCGCTGAGCCAGGTCGACGTCGCCGCCTTTCAGAAGCTGGCCGTGCTGACGGCGCAGGCGCGGGCGCGATGGGGCGCCGAGGCCGTGCGACTGGCCGAATCCGGCGCCCCGGCGACGCCCGATCAGGTCGCCCGCCTGACCGCCGCCCGCACCGCCTATGACGAACTGAGCGAGGCCTATGACGGCCTGCGCCGGATGGTGGAACGCGGGTATCTTCCCTTGCGCCAAGCGTGACCGTTCCCCTTATTGAGGGGCATGAAACGTCTGATCCCCCTGGCAGCGGCGGCGCTGCTTCTGTCCGGTTGCGGTTCTCAGGGTCGCGCTGAGGGTCCGCCAGCGGCTCGAGCCGACCATCCGGCGCTGACCGCCCTGTTCAACGCCGATCAGAAGGCGCGCCAGGACCATCGTCTCGACCTGCTGGAAAGCATGGCCGACACTGAACGGTTGGCCGAGACCAGGGCCATGCTGGACCGCGGAGAGATCCGATCCGGTGCCGACTACTTCCACGCGGCTTTTATTTTCCACCACAGCCGTGAGACGGACGACATCCTGAAGGCCCATGTGTTGGCGACCGCCGCCCTGGCCCAGGGATACCAGGACGCCGCCTGGATCGCGGCGGCCAGCCTGGACCGCTATCTGCAGGGCGCGGGGCGACCACAGATTTACGGAACTCAGTACATCCAGATGGGCGCCGAGACGACGCGCGGCGCCTTTGATCCCGACTTCATGCCCGACAGCGTCCGCCGCGACACTCGTGTGCCGCCGCTGGCCGAACAGACGGCGCCGCCGCTGTCGCGCTGATCAGTCCAGCTTCTTTTTCAGTCCAGCTTCTGGGGCCGGGTGACGATCGGAGCGTTGGGGTCGGTCTGGGCCGGGCGGGCCTGGGTCGGGGGCGGGCCCTCGGCCTGGGCCGGTGCGTCCGGCTGGGCCGCAGACGGCGCTGGCGCGGCGGGCGGCGTCACCACGATCGGCGCAGGCGGGACGGCGGGCGGCTGGGCCGTGGGCGCAGGTGTCGCGGACGACGGAGCAGAGGGCGCAGGCGCCCTTGTCGTCGGGCGCGCCGGGACCGGCGCCGGGCGCGTGGGTGGGGGGCTGGCGTTGCGCGCGGGCGCGGGCGCGGCCGCAGCGGCGGCGGGCGCCTCGGCGACGGTCGGCGCGGGCTCGGGCGTTTCGAGCGGGGCGGCGGGGGCCTCGATCACCGGGGCAGGCGCAACGGCGGGCGCAGGCGAAGCCGCGTCCTGAGCGCCGGAGCGGGCCAGCAGCCAGACCGCCACGGGAACCAGAACGGCGGCAGCCGCGACGCCGACATAGAGCGGCCAGCGCGAGCGCGGCCTGGTCGAAGACGAGGCCAACGGCGCAGCGACAGGCTCGACCGGTTGGGGCGCTGCGGGCTGCGGCGCGGAAGACGGCGCAGAGGCTGCGAGCGGCGGGGCTGCGAGCGGCGGGGCGGCGGGCGTCGGTTGAGCGACCGCCTCAGGCGCCGGACGCGGCGCGAGCGGCGGGGTCAGTCGGGCGGCCACGCTGGGCTGAGGCGCGGCAGGTTGGGGCGCGGAGGACTGTGGAGCGGCGGTCGGGGCAGGCTGGCGGCGCGGCACCATCGAGCCGCCGAAGACGCCCGATGGGCGCGGCGCGGACAGCGGTGCTGCTGGCGCAGACCTGGGCGGCGTCGGCTGGGCAGGCTGGGGCTGGGCGGGCTTTGGCTGCGGCGGTTTGGGATGCGGCGGCATGGCGGTCAGGCGCGCCAGGCCTTCGTCGCGCGGCAGGGGGCCGACGTGGAAGGCGGCCTGGGGCGGGCGGCCCCAGGTGATCTGGCCCCGGCGGAAGGGCGCGGACTGGGGTTTGTCGTCGGCGTCAGACATTCGGTCTCCGGCGCTCAGGCGAGCGCGCATCAGGTCGAAAAGGCGTTAGAGGGCCAGGACGGTGAGCGCCGAGTTCGGCGCTTTCGTGGCCTTCAGTTCTTCAGACGATAGCCCGTCTTGAAGATCCAGCCCACCACCGCCAGACAGGCGAAGAAGAAGCCCAGCGTGGCCAGAAGGCTGACCTGAACGCTGACGTCGCCCACGCCGTAGAAGGCCCAGCGGAAGCCCGAGATCAGATAGACCACCGGGTTGAACAGGGCGAGCGTGCGCCAGCCCTCGGGCAGCATCTCGATCGAATAGAAGGCGCCGCCCAGGAAGGTCAGGGGCGTGACGATCAGCATGGGAATGAACTGGAGCTGCTCGAAATTCTGCGCCCAGACCCCGATGATGAAGCCGAACAGGGCGAAGGTGGTCGAGATCAGGATCAGGAAAGCCAGCATCCAGAAGGGGTGCAATATCTGTAGCGGCACGAAGAAGGCGGCCGTTGCCAGGATTATCAGGCCCAGGATCGCCGACTTGGTCGCCGCCGCCCCGACATAGGCCAGCACGATCTCCAGCGGCGAGACGGGCGCGGACAGGATCTCGTAGATCGTCCCGGTGAACTTGGGGAAGTAGATGCCGAAGGAGGCGTTGAAGATCGACTGGGTGAACAGGCTGAGCATGATCAGCCCCGGCACGATGAAGGCGCCGTAGGGGACGCCGTCCACCTCGGTCATGCGGCTGCCGATGGCGCCGCCGAAGACGACGAAATAGAGCGATGTCGTGATGACCGGCGTCACCAGCGACTGCCACAGGGTGCGCAGGGCCCGCGCCATCTCGAAGCGGTAGATGGCCCAGACTCCGTAACCATTGAAGCTCATCACGCGGCCTCCCGATCCTGATGGACCAGGCCGACGAAGATGTCCTCGAGCGAGCTCTGGCGGGTGCTGAGATCCTTGAAGCCGATGCCAAGGTCCGACAGGCGGCGCATCAGGGACGGGACCCCGGTGCGCTCGGCGTTGGAGTCGAAGACGTATTCGATCTCGCCGCCGTCATTCTTGAGCGTCAGAGACCAGTCGGCCAATTCGGGCGGCAGGGCGGCCAGCGGCTCCTGCAGGTTCAGGGTCAGGGTCTTGCGACCCAGCTTCTGCATCAGGTCGGCGGTCTTCTCGACCAGGATCAGCTCGCCCTTGAGGATGACGCCGACGCGATCGGCCATCTCCTCGGCTTCCTCGATGTAGTGGGTCGTCAGGATGATGGTCACGCCGCGATCGCGCAGGCGGCGCACCAGGGCCCACATGTCGCGGCGCAGTTCGACGTCGACGCCCGCGGTGGGCTCGTCCAGGAAGAGGATTTCCGGTTCGTGGCTCAGGGCCTTGGCGATCATGACGCGGCGCTTCATCCCGCCCGACAGGGTCATGATCTTGGCGTCCTTCTTGTCCCACAGGCTGAGGTCGCGAAGGATCTGTTCGACATGGGCCGGGTTCGGCGCCTTGCCGAACAGGCCCCGGCTGAAGGTGACGGTGGCCCAGACGGTCTCGAAGGCGTCGGTCGTCAGCTCCTGCGGCACCAGGCCGATGCGGGTGCGGGCGGCGCGGTAGTCGGACTGGATGTCGTGACCGTCAGCGATGATGGTTCCGCTGGACGGGGTGACAATGCCGCAGACGATGGAAATCATCGTCGTCTTGCCCGCCCCGTTCGGCCCCAGAAGAGCGAAGATTTCGCCCTTCTCGATCTCCAGATCGACGCGCTTCAGGGCCTGATGGCCGGACTTGTAGGTCTTGGTCAGACCTTCGATGGAAATGACGGCTGGCATGGAGCCCCTCCCGGCTTCGGGGATGGCAGATAGGCAGGGCGCCCCGCCCGCTCAAGGGGGACGCCCTTTCTCGCGCGAAACGGCGTATGATGAAGGGCAACCGTTCAGGATGTCCGTCATGTCTGTTCGCCCCCTCTTCCTCGCCCTGCCTCTCGTCGCCGCACTCGGGCTGGCGGCCTGCGAGACCGAAAGCGTGCTGCCGGAGACGGACGGGTTCGGCGCCGCGCCCAACCTGCCCGCGCCGCAGCCGCAAAGCGTGCCGATGGTGAAGATCGCCCCGGCGGTCGGCTGGCCGCAGGGACGCACGCCCGTTGCGGCGGCGGGGCTGGCGGTGAACGCCTTTGCGACCGGGCTGGATCATCCGCGCTGGCTCTATGTCCTGCCCAACGGCGACGTGCTGGTCGCCGAGTCCCAGGGGCCCGCCAAGCCCAAGGCGAAGAAGGGCGGCCTGCGCGGCTGGATCGAGGGGTTGGTGATGGCGCGCGCGGGGTCCGGCGACCGGCCCAGCGCCGACCGCATCAGCCTGCTGCGCGACGCCGACGGCGACGGGACGGCGGAGACGAAGACCGTCTTCCTGAGCGGCCTGACCTCGCCCTTCGGCATGGCCCTGGTCGGAGAGACGCTTTACGTCGCCAACGCCGACGCCGTGGTCAAAGTCCCCTATCGGACGGGACAGACGCGCATCGAGGCGGCGCCGGTCAAGGTCGCGGACCTGCCCGCCGGGCGCAACCACCACTGGACCAAGAGTCTGGTCGCCTCGGCCGACGGGACCAAGCTCTATGTCGGGGTCGGCTCCAACTCCAACATCGGCGAGAACGGGTTGGACGAGGAGGTCGACCGCGCCGCCATCCTGGAGATCGACGTCGCGACAGGCGCGCGGCGGGTCTTCGCCTCGGGGCTGAGAAACCCCGTCGGCCTGGCCTGGAACCCGCAGGACGGGCGGCTTTGGACCTCGGTCAATGAGCGCGACGCCCTGGGGAACGATCTGGTCCCCGACTATATGACCTCGGTGACGGCGGGCGGCTTTTACGGCTGGCCGTGGAGCTATTACGGCCAGATCGTCGATGAAAGGGTGAAGCCCGCCCGGCCCGACATGGTCGCCAGGGCGATCCGGCCCGACTACGCCCTGGGGTCGCACACAGCCTCGCTGGGCCTGACCTTCTATACAGGCGACCTGCTGCCGCAGTGGCGCAATGGAGCGATCATCGGCCAGCACGGCTCGTGGAACCGCAACCCGCCGTCCGGGTACAAGGTCATCTTCGTCCCCTTCCGCGACGGGCGGCCGGACGGGCCGCCGCAGGACGTGCTGACCGGCTTCCGCAATCAACAGGGCGAGGCGATGGGGCGGCCGGTGGGGGTCGCCGTAGACGGCCGCGGCGCCCTGCTGGTCGCCGACGACGTGGGCGACGCCGTCTGGCGCGTGAGCCCTGCCGCACGCTGAGATGCGAAACAGACCTTCGTCAGTCATGGCGGCTGGCGACGGATTTCATCTGTAGACGATCCGGTGTGAACGCGTCCGTCATTGATGGATCAGATTGACGTTACGTCGCCCTTCGACTTGACCTTACGTCATTGAAAACGGCGCGAAAGCTTGCCTTTTTGTCGAATGGCCCCGCCTGCGTCTCCGCCGCCGGTTGACCCGCCGCTCCGCGCCGTTCATCACCCTTGGTAAAGGCAAATCGGGAAGAGGCGGCGCACCCATGGGACTGGCGGCAAACATCCGGCGTGACATCAAGTTCGCGAGCGGGCTGTTCCGGCTTCTGAAGCGCATCAAGCCCATCACCCTCGACAGCGACGTCCTGGCCTGTGACGACATCGAGGAGGCGGTCGACAGGTTCGGCCCCAACATCGCCGTCGAGGACGAAACCCGCAAACTGACCTATCGCGAGTTCGAGGCCCTGGCGAACCGCTACGCCAACTGGGCCAAGAGCCGCAATCTGAAGCGCAGCGACGTCATCGCCCTGGTGATGCACAATCGCGTGGAATACGTCGCCGCCTGGTTCGGCTTCTCCAAGGTCGGGGTGGCCACCGCCCTGATCAACAACAATCTGACCGGCGCGGCTCTGGCCCACTGCCTGACCATTTCGACCGCCTTCAACGTGGTGACGGACGAGGACTGCTGGCAGGCGGTCGAGGACGCGCGCGGCCTGGTCGACCGCAATCTGATGATCTGGGTCCACGGCTTGGGCGAGGAGAACGAGACCAACGGCCGCCGCGATCTGGACAACGCCGTGCGCAGCGCTTCCTCGGTGCGACCCGACCGCTCGCTGCGTCAGGGCATGACCAACCGCGACACGGCCCTGTACATCTACACCTCGGGCACCACGGGCTTGCCCAAGGCGGCGCGGATGCCGCATTCGCGGGTGCGGACCTATATGCGCGCTTTCGCGGGGGCCACGGCCTCGACGCCCAAGGACGTGCTGTTCAACGTCCTGCCGCTGTATCACTCGACCGGCGGGCTGGTCGGGGTCGGCTCGGTGCTGTTGAACGGCGGGCGGATGGTGACGCGGCGGCGCTTCTCGGCCACCCATTTCTGGCCCGACGTGAAGGCGACGGGCGCAACGATGTTCGTCTATATCGGCGAGCTGTGCCGCTATCTGGTCAACAGCCCCGAGACCCCCGACGAGCGGGACCACAAGCTGCGGCTGGCCTTCGGCAACGGCCTGCGCCCCGATGTCTGGCCCGAATTCCAGAGCCGTTTCCGCATCAAGGATATTCTGGAATTCTACGGCTCGACCGAGGGCAACGTCTCCCTGTTCAACTTCGACGGCAAGGCGGGCGCCATCGGCCGTGTGCCGAGCTATCTGAAGTCGCAGATCAACATCCGCCTGATCGCGCTGGACCCCGAGACGGGCGAGCCCCTGCGCGGACCGAACGGCCAGTGCGTTCCCGTCGCCGTCGGCGAGACCGGCGAAGCCATCGGCCAGATCGGCAGCGACATCCGCCACGACTTCTCGGGCTACGCCGACAAGAAGGCGTCCGAGAAGAAGATCCTGACCGATGTGTTCAAGAAGGGCGACCGCTGGTTCCGCACCGGCGACCTGATGCGCCAGGACCGGCAGGGCTACCTCTATTTCATGGACCGGCTAGGCGACACCTACCGCTGGAAGGGCGAGAACGTCTCGACCGCCGAGGTCGAGCAGCGCCTGTCCGAGGCGCCGGGCGTGCAGGAGGTCATCGCCTATGGCGTCGAGGTGCCGGGCCAGGAGGGCAAGGCGGGCATGGTCGGCCTGGTGCTGGACGAGAAGTTCGACGCCGCCGCCTTCGCCGCCTGGACCGACGAGCAACTGCCGACCTATGCGCGGCCGGTGTTCGTGCGGATGCTGAAGTCGGCCGACACCACCGGGACGTTCAAATACCGCAAGGTCGATCTGGTCGCCGACGGCTTCGACCCGGACAAGGTCGACGGCCCCGTGTGGGTGCGCGGCGGCAAGGCTGGGTACCAGAAGCTGACCGCCAAGGCGCGCGAAGCGATCCTGAGCGGTGCGACGCGGCTTTAGATTTCTCCCTCCCCTTCATGGGGAGGGTGGCTGAGCCCGTCAGGGCGAAGTCGGGTGGGGGCGGCAAGTCTGGACGAGCGCCGAAGGCCGGAAAGACAACCAAGTCTGTGGAACCTTGCGCTCAGGATCACCACGGCCCTCCCCACCCGGTCGCTACGCGACCACCCTCCCCATGAAGGGGAGGGAGAGGCTTGAGCGCTTTTTGTGCCGAACCGGGATTCCCGAAACGCGCCCTTAAGCATTAACGGCGATAAGGGCGTCCTGACCCATCGGCTGCAGGACGCACGCTCGCCCCATGTTCCAGATCATCGGCATCGTCATGCTGTTCGCCATGGTGTTCGGCAGCTTCCTGCTGCACGGCGGCAAGATGGCGACCATCCTCTATTCGCTGCCCTATGAGCTGATGGCGATCTTCGGGGCGGGCATCGCGGCCTTCCTGATTTCCAACAGCCTGCCGGTGATCAAGGCCACCCTGGGCGGGCTGGGCAAATGCTTCGCCGGGCCGAAATGGAAGAAGCAGGATTACAAGGATCTGCTGAGCCTGCTGTTTCAGCTGACCAAGACGATGAAGTCCAAGGGCGTGATCGCCCTGGAAAGCCACATCGAAAAGCCGGCCGAGAGCACCATCTTCCAGAAGTATCCCAAGGTGCTGAAGGACCACTTCGCCACCGACTTCATCTGCGACACCCTGCGGATGATGACCATGAACCTCGAAGATCCGCATCAGATCGAGGACGCCATGGAAAAGCAGCTGGAGAAGCACCACCACGAGGCCCTGGCCCCGGCCCATGCCCTGCAGACCCTGGCCGACGGCCTGCCGGCGCTGGGCATCGTCGCGGCGGTGCTGGGCATCATCAAGACGATGGGCTCGATCACCGAACCGCCCGAGGTGCTGGGCGGCATGATCGGCGGTGCCCTGGTCGGCACCTTCCTGGGCGTCTTCCTGGCCTATGGGCTGGTCGGGCCGTTCGCCTCGCGCCTGAACGCCATCGTCGAAGAGGAAGGCGCCTACTACAAGATCATCCAGTCGGTGCTGGTGGCCCACCTGCACGGCAATGCGGCCCAAATCTCGGTCGAGATCGGGCGCGGCGACATTCCCTCGACCGCCCAGCCGTCCTTCACCGAAATGGAAGAAGCCCTGGCCGCCGCGCCGATGGACGCCTGACGGGCGCCCGAAGCAACTTTCGGAACACAGAGCGTTCACGACGGTTCTCTGAAGATCACGGCTGCGTGCGCGGCCGTTTCTGAAAGGAGCCGTCCAATGCGACCGTCCTCAAGAGTCTTTCTGCCGAGCCTGAGCGCGCTGGGCGCAGTCCTGTTGTTGAGCGCCTGCAATGAGCGGGCGCCGGAAAAGGCCGAAGGCGTGGCCTCGCCCGCCGCCCAGTCCTCGCAGCCCGCCCAGCCCGCACAGCCGCCCGCGACGACGGCGTCTCCCGACACGATGTCGCCCGCCAATCCGCCGCCGGGCGACGGCGTTCCGGCCCCGACGCCGCCGACCTTGCCTCAGGATCCGGATGCCGCGCCCACGCCGCTTCCCAATGATCCGACGGATCCCACCAGGCCCCCTCCTCCGCACAGCGGCTGATGCGAGGAGTATCGGCGCATCGACAATCGAGATGCGCTCGCGACGTCTTCACGAACGCGTGAGAAATCGCTTGCGCTTATCCTCACGAAGCCGTTATCACTCCCTCAGCGAGGTTCATGGTCTCGCATTTACCTTCTGAAGGAAGAAAACTATGCGCATCACCGCTCTGATCGCCGCTTCGGCCGCCGCTCTGGCCCTGGCTGCTTGCCAACCCGCCGCCACCGACAAGGCTGAAGACGCCGCTGCCGACGCCACCGCCGCCGCCGACACCGCTGCCGACGCCGCTGCTACGGCCGACGCCGCCGCCACCGACGCTGCCGCCGCTGCTGGCGAAGCCGCTGGCGAAGCCGCCAAGGCCGCCGACGCTGCTGCTCCGGCCGCCGACGCCGCTGCTGCTCCGGCTGCCCCGGCTGCCTAAGACTTCACAGTCTTAAATCGCGGTCTCCGGACCGTGATGGAGAAAGGGATCGTCTTCGGACGGTCCCTTTTTTCTTGCCCCTAGTTCTGGCCCATAGCTCTGGCCCGCTTTCGCCCGGTCGCGCGGGTCGATAGACCGGCCGTCATGACCCATCCCGCCGACATCGCGCCCGACGACGCCTCCCCGCAACTGGTGTGGGCCGAGGACGGCTCGCCCCGCTCGGGCCGATTCGGCGACGTCTACTTCTCCAAGGACGACGGGCTGGCCGAGACCCGCGCGGTCTTCCTGCAGGGCTGCGGACTGCCGGAGGCGTGGAGCGGGCGATCCGCCTTCACCGTAGGCGAGCTGGGTTTCGGCACCGGGCTGAACATCGTCGCCCTGCTGGATCTGTGGCGGCGGACGCGGCCCGAGAACGGGCGGCTCAAGGTCTTCTCCATCGAAGGCTTCCCCCTGACGCGCGAAGAGGCGGCGCGGGCGCTGGCCGCCTGGCCGGAACTGGCCGAGACGGCGGCCGGGCTGCTGGCGGTCTGGCCCGCCGGGACGCCGGGGTTTCACCGGCTGGACCTGCCGCAGTTGGGGGCGACGATCGACCTGGCCGTCGGCGACGCGCGCTGGGCGCTGGAGCAGTGGTCGGGCGGCGCCGACGCCTGGTTCCTGGATGGATTTTCGCCGGCGCTGAACCCCGGCATGTGGTCGCCCGAGATTCTGGCCCTGGTCGCGGCGCGCTCCGCGCCGGGCGCGCGGCTGGCCACCTTCACCGTCGCGGGGGCCGTGCGGCGCGGTCTGGCCGAGCACGGCTTTACGGTCGAGAAAAAGCCCGGCCACGGGCGCAAGCGCGAACGGCTGGAGGCGCGGATGGCGGGCGAGCCCCGGCCGGAACGCCCGGTCCACGTCGCCGTCGTCGGCGCCGGGATCGCCGGGGCGGCCGTCGCGCGCCCCCTGATCGCCGAGGGCGCGCGCGTCACCGTCATCGAGGCCGAACGGGCGGGCGCGGGGGCCTCGGGCTTTCCCGCGTCGCTGGTCACGCCCCGGCTGGATGCGGGCGACGCCCTGATCGCCGGTTTCCACGCGCAGGCGCTGGAACGGGCGGGGAGCCTGTACCGCGCCCTGCCCGGCGCCGTGGTCGCCGAAGGGGTTCTGCAACTGGAGCAGGCGCCGCGCGACGCCCTCCGCTTCGACAAGATCGCCGCTCAGGACCTGTGGCCCGAAGGGGCGATGCAGCGGCTGGACGCGGCCGCCTGTTCGCAGCGTCTGGGCGAGCCGACCGCGCGCGGCGGGCTGATGATGGCGCAGGCGCTGGCGGTGCGCTCCGACGCCATACTGGAGCCTTGGCTGGCGGGCGCAGAACGGATCGCAGGGCGCGTGACGCGGCTGGAGCCGATGACGGAGGGCTGGCGTGTTCGGGACGAGGACGACGCCGTGCTGATCGAAGCGGACGCCATAGTGCTGGCGGCGGGCTGGGGGACGACGCGGCTGGAGCCGGACCTGCCGCTGTCGCCCGTGGCCGGACAGGCGGACTGGATCGAGGACGAAACGACGCCCGGCCCGAGCCTCCCGACAGCCTGGGGCGGCTATGCGGCGCCGACCGTGCGGGGGATGCTGTACGGCGCCACCCACGACCGCGGCGTCGATGCGCCCGAGGCGTCGGATGAGGCCAGCGCCCTCAACCGGGCCGCGCTCGGCGCCGCCCTGCCCCATTACGCCGCGCGCGTGGAGGCCGCGCCCGCCCAGGCGCGGGGGCGCCGCGTCGCCGTGCGCGCCACGACGCCGGACCGCCTGCCCCTGTGCGGCGAATGGCGCCCGGGCCTGTTCGTCCTGACCGGTCTGGGGTCGCGCGGCTTCTGCGTCGCGCCGCTGCTGGGCGAGCATCTGGCGGCCCTGGCGATGGGGCGGCCCTCGCCCCTGAGCGCCGAGGCGGCGCGTCGGCTGTCGGCGACCCGTTGGCTGACCGAAGGCGATAACGCGGTTTGAGCGAAACCAGCGGGCGCGCCCGGCGTTGTCGTGCATAACGCCACCGGCCTGGTTCAGACCGGGCGCACCGCCGTGATCGACTTCAACCGAGGCAGCGTCATGACCCTTCGTCTCGCTATGGCTCCGGCCCTTCTGGCCGCCAGCTTCACCATCGCCAGTTGCGCGCCGGTCAACGGCGGCGGCAGCAGCGGCCAGACCGCCGCGAATACGACGGCGCGCCAATGCATCTTCCAGCGCGACATTCGCAATTTCCGCGTCTCGAACGACGGGCGCAACGTCTATGTGCGCACGGGAATGAAGTCGGTCTATCAGTTGGAGACGCTTGGCGCCTGCCCGGACCTGGAGAATGCGCTGGCCATCGGCTTCAAGCCGAACGGCGGCCTGACCAGCCTGTGCGTGGGCGACTGGACCCGCATCGTCTCGGCGCCCCGCGACTTCGACAACACGCCGTGCAGCGTTCGTATGGTCAAGGGTCTGACCGACGCTGAAGTCGCCGCCCTGCCGGCGCGGGATCGCCCCTGACCCCCGTCCCTGCCCCTTGTCCCTGATCGCAGCGCCTCCCGATCCGGCCGCCCGCAGATTACTTCTGTGTAATTGCGATCGAGTCGTTTGAGCGGGGATCGCCGAAGGGCTAAACAGCGTTGCTATGCCCGCGACGCCGGACAGAAGGTTGGCGCGCGCCCGACTGAACGCTCAATCTCCCAGGATATCCCCACGTGGCGACCTCTCGACGCTTTTCGGCCCGACTGACCGGCGCCCTGGCCGTGGCGCTGACCGCCAGCCTGACCCTGGCCGCCTGCGGCGGACACGGCGACGCCCCCAAGGACAAGGAGGCCGGCGCCTCGCGCCAGACCGTCAGCGCAGCGACGGCGACCACGGTCGCCCTGCCCCGCACCGTGGTCGCCTCAGGCACCGTCACCGCCTGGGAAGAGGTGCCGGTCGGCGCCGAAACCGGCGGGCTGACCGCGACGACCCTGTATGTCGACGAGGGCTCCTATGTCCGCCAGGGACAGCCGCTGGTGCAGATGAACGACGTGCTGCTGCGCGCCCAGGTGCGTCAGCAGCAGGCGGCGGTGCAGACCGCCGAGGCCAACGCCGCGCGCGACGACGCCGCCCTTTCCCGCGCGCAGGAGCTGAAGGAGCGGGGCTTCCTCAGCCAGGCGGCGCTGGACACGGCCCTGGCCAACCAGCGCGCCTCGGCGGCCAATCTGGCCTCGGCGCGCGCCTCGCTGTCAGAGACCCAGACCCGGCTGTCGCAGGCCACCATCCGCGCGCCCGTCAGCGGCCTCATCATCAGGCGCAGCGTCACCAAGGGCCAGATCATCGAAGCCGGAACCGAACTGTTCCGCATGGTGCGCGACGGCCGTCTGGAGCTGGACGCGCAGGTGCCGGAGACAGAACTGCCGCTGATCCAGGCCGGTCAGAGCGCGACCATCACCTCCAGCCAGGCTGGATCGACGACCGGCACGGTGCGCATCGTCACGCCCGAAGTCGATCCGCAGACCCGTCTGGGCCTGGCGCGCATCAGCCTGGCCCCCGGCAGCGCGCTGAAGCCCGGCATGTTCGCCCGCGCCGCGATCGAAGCGGGCGCCCGCCCGGCGACCGTGGTGCCGACCGACGCCGTTCTGTACCGCAGCAACCGCTCGGGGGTGTTCGTGCTGAACGCCGACTCCTCGGTGCGCTTCGCCCCGGTGACCGTGCTGGCGCGCAACGACGACCAGACCTCGGTCGAGGGGGTGGACGCCGGGATGCGGGTCGTGGTGGCCGGCGCAGGCTTCCTGAACGAGGGGGACAAGGTGACGGTGGCCGCGCCCAAACCGGCTGCGGCGCCCGCCGCTGCGACCGCCCCGGCTCCGGCCTCCGCGCCCGCCAAGAAATAAGGCCCGGCCATGAACCAGATTTCCGCCTGGGCGATCAAGAACCCCATCCCCGTCATCCTGCTGTTCCTGCTGCTGACGCTGGGCGGGGTGACCGGCTTCGCCGGGATGCGGATCAACAACAACCCCGACATCGACTTCCCGCTGGTCGCGGTCACGGCCGCGCGCCCCGGCGCCGCCCCGACCGAGATGGAGGTGCAGGTCACGCGGGTGATCGAGGATTCGATCGCCGGCCTGTCGGGCGTGCGCCATATCTATTCCAACGTCTCGGACGGGGTGTCCTCGACCACCATCGAGTTCGAACTGGGCACCGACACCGAGCGCGCCACCAACGACGTGCGCAACGCCATGAGCGGGGTGCGCGCCAGCCTGCCCCAGGACATGCAGGAGCCGACGGTCCAGCGCATCGACATCACCGGCGACGCCCTGATCACCTACGTCGTGCGCTCGGAAACGATGACTCCCGAGCAGATCAGCTGGTTCATCGACAATGAGATGAGCCGCGCCCTACTGGCTCTGGGCGGCGTCGGAGAGGTCAACCGCTCGGGCGGAGTGGATCGCGAGATCCGCGTCGAGCTGGACCCGCAACGGCTCAGCGCCTACGGCGTCACGGCGGCTCAGGTCAGCCAGGCCCTGACCAACGTCAACAACAACCTGCCGGGCGGGCGCGTCACCATCGCCGGGTCGGAGCGCGCGGTGCGAACGCTGGGCGCCGCCGGTTCAGTCGAACAGCTGCGCGAGACCCTTGTGCCGGTCGGCGACGGCAAGAACGTGCGCCTGGGCGATCTGGGCGTGGTGGTCGACAAGTGGAGCGAGCCGCGCCGTCTGGCCCGCTACAACGGCCAGGAGGCCGTGACCTTCAACTTCCTGCGCTCGCGCGAGGCCAGCGAGGTCAAGGTCTCGGAAAAGGTCCGCGTCGAGGTCGCCAAGATCGACGAGGCACACCCCGAACTGACCATCGAGCAGGTCACGTCCAGCGTGAAATACATCGAGGAATCCTACCTCGCCTCGCTGGAGGCGCTGATCCTGGGCGCCGTGCTGGCGGTCATCGTGGTGTGGATATTCCTGCGCGACTGGCGGGCGACCCTGATCGCGGCGACGGCCATGCCGATGTCGCTGATCCCGACCTTCGCCATCCTGGGGCCGATGGACCAGTCGCTGAACGTGGTGACGCTGCTGGCGCTTTCGCTGACAATCGGCATTCTGGTCGACGACGCCATCGTGGAGATCGAGAACATCGTCCGCCACATGCGCGACGGCAAGCCGCCCTATGACGCCGCCTTCGAGGCTGCCGACGAGATCGGTCTGGCGGTCGTGGCCACGACCGGCACCATCATCGCCGTGTTCGCGCCTGTGGGCTTCATGCCCGGCATCATCGGCCAGTTCTTCAAGGCCTTTGCGCTGGCCGCCTGCATCAGCGTCTTCTTCTCTCTGGTGGTGGCGCGTCTGCTGACGCCGCTGATGGCGGCCTATATGCTCAAGCACACCCACCATGAGGACAAGGACCCCTTCTGGATGGGGGGCTATCTACGGGCGCTGAAGTGGTGCCTGCGCCATCGCTGGATCGTCTTCGTCATGGGCGGGGCCTTCCTGTTCGGCTCCATCGGCCTGTCCGTGGTCGCCAAGATGTCGTTCGAGTTCATGTCGCCCGCCGACGAAGGCCGCGCCGCCTTCCAGATCGAACTGCCGCCGGGCGCCACCCTGCGCCAGACCGACGCCGTGGTGCAGCAGGTGACCCAGAAGCTGAACGCCCGGCCCGAGGTCACCTCGGTCTACGCCGCCGTCGGCGGCCAGTCGGTCAATCAGGCCAACGTCTACGCCGATATGGTCGCCAAGGGTAAGCGCGAGCTGAGCCAGCAGGCCTTCGCCCGCGTCATGGTCGATGAGCTGAAGCAGATCCCCGGCGCCCGCATCCGCGCCGGCATCGCCCAGCAGGGCGGCGGCCCCGGCGACGGCACCAGCTACACCTTCTCCATCCTGGGCGACGATCCGGCGACGCTGGAGGCGGCTGCGCGTAAGGTCGAGGACGAGATGCGCGGCGTGAAGGGGCTGGCCAATGTGGTCAATACGGCCGCCATCGCCCGCCCGGAAATCCTGGTCACGCCGCGCCCCGACGAGGCGGCCCTGCTGGGCGTTTCGGCGGGGGCCATCTCGCAGGCGGTGCGCGTCGCCACCATCGGCGACGTCGATCAGAACCTGCCGAAGTATAATCTGGGCGACCGTCAGATCCCCATTCGCCTGCAACTGACCGAGGCGGCGCGCGAGGACCTGAACGTGCTGGAAAGCCTGCGGGTGCCGACCGCCTCGGGCGCCTCGGTGCCGCTGAGCGCGGTGGCGGACATCGAATTCGGCGCCGGGCCGGCCACGGTCAGCCGTCAGGATCGGTCGCGCATCGCCTCTATCACGGCCGAGCTGGACGGCATCACCACCGGCGCCGCCGGTCAGGCGGTCAACCGCCTGCCCTCGGTCAAGAGCCTGCCCAACGGCGTGCGACAGGTCCCGGCCGGGGACGCCGAGTTCATTCAGGAGATGCTGGTGGGCTTCGGCATCGCCTTCCTGTCCGGCATCCTGCTGATGTATGCGGTGCTGACCCTGCTGTTCAAAAGCTTCGCCTATCCGGTCACCATCATGGCGGCCCTGCCTCTGGCCATCGGCGGCGCCTTCATCGCCCTGGTGATCGCGGGCAAGAGCTTCTCGATGTCGGCCCTGATCGGGGTGCTGATGCTGATGGGGATCGCGGCCAAGAACTCTATCCTGCTGGTCGACTACATCATCATGGCCGAGAAGAGCGGACTGAACCGTTTCGACGCCATCATGGACGCCGCCCACAAGCGGGCCCGGCCCATCCTGATGACCACCTTCGCGATGGGGGCGGGCATGGTGCCCATCGCCATCGGCTGGGGCGCCGACGTGGAGTTCCGCTCGCCGATGGCCGTGGCTGTCCTGGGCGGGCTGATCTCCTCGACCTTCCTGTCGCTGCTCTACATCCCGGCGGTGTTCACCATCGTCGACGACATCGCCGGCTTCGGACGGCGGATGCTGAACCGGATGTTCGCCGGGCAGCGGCGGATGGCCGGAGAAAGCCACGCCCCGGCGGAGTGAGGCGCGCCTCAAGCGCTGAATACAGGAAAGCCCCCGGTCGCATGGCCGGGGGCTTTTTCGTGGGCGTAGGCGCGCGCCTCATAGAAAAAGGGCGGGCCGGATCGCTCCGGCCCGCCCCTATTGTCAGACGCTCCGCTTAGATCAGTAGCGGACGCGCAGGGTCACGCCGTAAGTGCGCGGCTGGCCCATGAAGGCGTTGTAGGTCTGGGTGTCCAGCGCCGGGTTGTAGTAGGTGCCGTTCGGCTGGACCGTGGTCTGGAAGGCCGAGCCTTGCAGCGGGGCGTTGATCGCCACCTGCTTGTACTCTTCGTCCGTCAGGTTCTGGGCCCACAGATCCAGCGCCCAGCGGTCGTCTTCGGCGCCCAGGGTGATGCGGCCGTTCAGCAGGGTCATGGCGTCCTGCATCTTGTACGGCAGCAGGTCCGAGCCGGTGTTGAACTCGGTCGAGTACTTCGCCGACAGGTTCAGACCCACCTTCATGCCCGAACCGATCGAACGGTCGAACGCCACGGCGGCCGTGGCCGACCATTCCGGCGCGAAGGAAGCGCGGGCGCCCGGCAGCAGCGACAGCTGCGGGAAGTTGCCGGGGTTGGCCAGGTCGGCGGCGGTGAAGTCGCCGTACTTGGTGTCCGTGTAGGTCACGCCGCCGTTGAACGACAGGCCCTGGACCGGCGTGAACCAGACGAAGTCGGCGTCGACGCCCTTGGAGGTCAGCTCAGGAATGGATTCGACCACGAAGGCCGTGCCCAGGAAGGTGTTGAGCTGGAAGTCCTCGAACTTCTGGTTGAAGTAGGTGATGTTGAACAGCACCGAGCGGTTGAACAGAGTGTTCTTCAACCCGATCTCGAAGCTGTCGACCGTCTCTGACGGGAACAGCAGGGAGTTGCTGGGGTTGATCGGCAGCGGATTGGCCGCCGTCGGTCCCTGCACCCGGTCCATGTTATAGCCGAACGACTTATAGCCCCGCGCATAAGAGGCGTAGGCCATCACGCTGTCGTTGAAGCGATAGCTGCCCTTCACCGTGCCGCTGAACTCGCCGTTGCTGTGGCCTTCGCCGATGCGACGGTTGTCGAACATGGGGTTGGCCCAGGGCAGGCACAGGTTGGAGGCCAGACGCCCGGCCGTAGCCTGAGCGGTCGCTTGAGGCAGACCCGCGCCCATCAGGGCCCCGGTCATGGCGGCGATGTTGCCCAGAGCGCCGCCGCAGGCCGCGCCGTTGGTCCCCAGATTGTCCTGCACGCCCGACAGGCTCTTGTCGTCCAGCGTGTAGCGCAGGCCCAGGGTGACATCGAACTTGTCGGTCAGATGCAGGGTGTTGTTGGTGAAGATGGCGAAGGATTCCGTCGTCTGACGGTAGTGGTCCTGAACGCCATGCCCCGCGCCGAAGCCGGGGCCGGTCGGCGCCGTCGGGCCGGAAGGCGCCATGCCGCCGGTCGCCAGACAGCCGGTCAGGAACTGCGCCGTCGTGCCCGGACGGGTCAGGCAGCCGACGATATTCGGGCTGATCGGGATGGCGCTCGAACCGGCGTTCAGCTGGCTGGAGATCAACAGCGACATGAAGGGCGTGTAGCCCGCGCCGTACCAGTAGCTGTCGTCGCGGTTGATGGTCTCGCGCGTCATGAAGGCGCCGACCAGCCAGTCGATACGATCCGTGGCGCCGGCCAGACGGACTTCCTGGGTCAGGTTGTCCAGTTCGAAGCCGTAGCCGCCGTCGTGCGGACGATAGAGCAGGTCGGCGGTGGTGTAGTCGAGGTCCATGCCGTTGACGCCCGACCAGTTCCGCCAGGAGCTGAGCGAGGTGAAGGTGGCGTTCCACGACGGGATGTCGATGTTGGCTTCGGCCGAGAAGCCCATGTCTTCCATGGTCTGGCCGGTGCCGCGGTTGGCGTAGGCCGTGCGTGAGAAGGGCAGCTCGCCGAAGCCCGGCGCCGGGGCGGCCTGTTGACCGCCGACCGCATTGATGAAGGCCACGGTCGGGCCGGTGCGAACCTGGGTCGAGACGCAGCAGTATTCATCGCGCTTGGAATAATCGGCGATCAGGCGGATCGAGATGTCGTCCGACGGCAGGATCAGCAGCTGGCCGCGCGCGGTCCAGAAGTTCTGGTTCTGGTCGTCCGTTTCCTGACGCGGGCCGGCGCCGGTGACGACGTCATAGAAGCCGTCGCGCTCTCGCTTGGCCATGTAGAGGCGGCCAGCGACCTTGTCGCTGAGCGGGCCGGTGACCGAGCCGGCGATGCCCCATGCGCCGAAGTTGCCGTAGGTGGCCTCGGCCTCGAAGCCCGGCGTGAAGGACGGCGCCTCGGAGATGATGTTGATGACGCCCGCCGAGGTGTTCTTGCCGAACAGGGTGCCCTGCGGCCCCTTCAGCACCTCGATGCGGCTCAGTTCGCCCAGGTCGCCGAAGCCGACGCCGTTGCGCGAGCGGTAGACGCCGTCGATGACCACGCCGACCGAGCTTTCCAGGCCGGGGTTGTCGCCCACGGTGCCGACCCCGCGGATACGGGCGGTGGTGGCGGTTTCCGACTGGGTCGAGGTCACGGTCATGCCCGGCGTCAGGATCTGCAGATCCTTGATGTCGCGGACCCCGGCGCCTTCCAGCGCCGCCTGCGACAGGGTGGTGACCACGATCGGCACGTCCTGCAGGCTCTGCTCACGCTTCTGGGCGGTGACGATGATGTCGTCGACCGTGGTCGGCCCGTCCTGGGCGGCGGCGGCCCCCGCGAAGCCGAAGGCTGCGACGCCGACGACGGCGACCGAAGCGGTGCAGCGAAGGATGTGGTTCAAACGCATAAGGCGGCTCCCCGACTCTGTGGGCCCGGCCGCATTTCGCGGCCGCGCGCGATTCCTGTCCCTGATGATCCGCGCTCATTGAACGGCGCGGGTTCTCAGCACAAAGGGGTAGTCCATGCCCGAGTCACCGACAAGCAAAGGCCACCTGAGGAACGATAATTTCCCTCACCCTCGCCTCACCTGTGGCGATAAAGCGACAAATATACTGACGTTAGGTCAATGTTATCAGCGATCACTCAGCCGAAGCGACTGATTTCAAATGGCGTCTTTTCTTCTGCGCTACGTCGGCCAGCGACAGAATCACGGCCGCAGCCAGACCGGACAGCAGGGAGCCGCCGATGACGCCCAGCTTGACCTCGATCTGCTCGACGGAGTCCACGGCGCCGGGGAAGGCCAGCACGCCGATGAACAGGCTCATGGTGAAGCCGATGCCGCACAAAAGGCTGACGCCGTAGATCTGCATCCAGCCTGCGCCCGACGGCTTGTCGCCCAGCCCCAGCTTGACCGCCAGCCAGGCCACGCCGAAGACGCCGACCTGCTTGCCGATGAACAGACCCAGGGCGATGGCGATGACGAGGGGGGCGAAGGCCTGCTCCAGCGACAGGCCGGCGAAGGACACGCCCGCCTTGGCGAAGGCGAACAGCGGCAGGACCAGATAGGCCACATAGGGGTGCAGGTCGTGCATGGCGTCCTTCAGCGGGCTCTGGGACGTCTCGCGGCGCGGATCGACCGGCACGATCAGGGCGAAGGCCACGGCCGTCAGCGACGTGGACAGGCCCGACAGCACCGTCAGATACCAGACGGCGGCGAAGCCCAGCACCCAGAAGGCCGCGGCCATCCGGCGGCGGCCCAGCACGGCGAAGACGGCGATGACGCCCAGCGCCGCCAGCAGCGGAACCCACTGAACGCCCTGACTGAACAGGATGGCGATCAGGGCGATGGCGCCCAGATCATCGACGATGGCCAGGGTCAGCAGGAAGACGCGCAGCGACGCAGGCAGGCTGCGCCCCACCACGGCGAAGACGGCCAGGGCGAAGGCGATGTCGGTGGCCAGCGGAATGGGCCAGCCCTGATGCGGTCCGCCCAGCGTTCCGGCCACGGCCAGATAGACCAGACCCGGAACCGCCATGCCGCCCAGAGCCGCCAGGATGGGCAGGGCCAGCTTCTTGGGATTGCTGAGCTCGCCCTTGAGAACTTCGTATTTGATCTCCAGCCCGACGATCAGGAAGAAGACCGCCATCAGGCCTTCCTTGATCCAGTCGGACACCGTCTCCTCCAGCCGCAGAGGCCCGATCTGGACGGCGTGAACGCTCTTGAGCCAGCCGAAATAATCGGCCGACCAGGGCGAGTTGGCGACGATCAGCGCCGCAAGAGCCGCGAAGCCGAGGACGGCGCCGGAACCGGCCTCGGTCTTGAGAAAGGCGAGCGTGTGTTTTCTGGCCACGAAGGTCTCCGAAACAGTGAGAGGGTCTGTCGTGGCGTCAGGTTATCGACGGACGCCGGACCGGATTCGCACGCAAGGCGGCGCCAGCCTGACCCCTGGGCGATGTCGCGCGGGGCCTGATCTCTGCCGGTGAAAATACGGATCGGGCCGTAAGGTTCAACCCCGCCGCTCCGGATCGGCCTCGCGGTTGCGAAATGCGCGGCGAAGGGGCATCTGCGCCCCATGCCCGTCTCCCCCGCCTATCGCCCCGAACCCCGCTTTTTTGAACTGGGCGCCGACTACGGCGACGCCGTGAAGTCGGCCGACTTCCCGCAGACGATCTTGCGCCTGCGCAACGACCGGGCGGCGGCGACGGTGGGGCTGGAGACGCTGAGCGACGCCGAATGGGTCGCCCATTTCGGCCGTTTCGAGCCCCTGCCCGGCCAGCCCGGCCCCGTGGCCATCCGCTACCACGGCCACCAGTTCCGCGTGTACAATCCCGAGATCGGCGACGGGCGCGGCTTTCTGGCGGCGCAGATGAGAGAAGTCCCTCAAGACGACAAGGACGCCAAACGCCCTCAAGCAGCCTCCCTCCGCGAGGGAGGCGATAGGGAAAACCAAAATGCTCGCCTTCTCGACCTGGGGACCAAAGGCTCGGGCCAGACGCCATGGTCGCGCCATGCGGACGGGCGGCTGACGCTGAAGGGCGGGGTGCGCGAGGCGCTGGCGGCGGCCATGCTGGAGAGCCTTGGCGTTCCGACCTGCCGCATCCTGTCGCTGATCGAGACGGGCGAGGATCTGGAGAGGCACGACGAGCCGTCGCCGACGCGCTCGGCCGTCATGGTGCGGCTGTCGCACAGCCATATCCGCTTCGGGACCTTCCAGCGCGCTGCATACTATGGGCGCAAGGACCAGATCGAGGCGCTGATGGAGCACGCGCGCAGCCTCTATCATCCAGCGGTCGCGCCGGGCGACGCGGCGGGCTTTCTGGGGGCGGTGGTCGAGGCCTCGGCGGCGTTGACGGCCAAGTGGATCGCGGCGGGCTTCGTGCACGGGGTGCTGAACACCGACAATCTGAATGTCACCGGCGAGAGCTTCGACTACGGCCCGTGGCGCTTCCTGCCGCACTATGAGCCGGGCTTCACCGCCGCCTATTTCGACCAGAACGGCCTCTACGCCTTCGCGCGCCAGCCCGAGGCGGTGTTCTGGAACCTGACGCAGTTGGCCGGGTGTCTGAAGCTGATCGCCGAGCCGGAGTCCTTGGCGACGGCGCTAAACGCCTTCGGCCCGGCCTATATCCGCCATCTGCGGGCGGCCTTCCTGAACCGGCTGGGGGTTCAGAGCCTGGGCGAGGCGGCGGATCAGCGGCTGCTGGACGCGACCCTGGCGCTGGCGCGCGAGAAGAAGGAGGCCCTGCGCTGGGAGCCGCTCTTCTTCGACTGGTTCGGCGGTTTCAGCTCGGCGGCGCGGGCGCTGGGCGGGGTGCGCGGCAAGACCTATCAGGGCGAGGCCTTCGACGCCTTCCGCTTCGCCCTGATGGAGCATGAGCCCGACCGGCCCGAGCGGCTGGAGCATCCGATGTTCGCCGCGCCCGAACCCGAAGAGCTGTTGATCGACGAGGTCGAGGCCCTGTGGAGCGCCATTGACGCCGCCGACGACTGGGCGCCGCTGAAGGCCAAACTGGCCCGGCTGGAGACGGCGAAGGCGGCCTGGAGCCTCTAAGTCATCAATTGATGTCATCGAGCGTTGACTCGAAATACGGCTCGGCTTAGAGGCGAATGATCCCGGCTGGGTTACGGGGAATTGTGGTTTCAGCCCCTCTGTCGCCACGACCTTCCGCCACCGTGATCACAGATTGTTTCCAGCGCTTGAAAAGCGGCTACAAGAACTGATCTTGTGACTGTTGCAAATTAACGGTTACGGCCATGACGACGACCACCTTGACGCCCCATCAGGCGCGCGCCCGCGCCGACTATCTGAACATCGCGCTTTGGACGTTCCAGGGCTGGATCGCCATGTTCTTCCTCGCCGCCGGATACGCCAAGCTGTCCGAGCCGATGGAGAATCTGATCGTCCTGATGCAGTGGCCCGCCCTAGTCGGCGAAACCTTCGTGCGCGGCGTCGGCGTCGCCGAGATGGCGCTGGCGGTCATGATGCTGGCGCCGCTGGTTTCATGGCGGTTCGGCCGCCCGCTGCTGCTGACGGCGGCGGCGGGCCTGCTGGTGCTGGAGGCGATCGCTCTGGGCGTCCACGCCTTCAACCTGGACCTGGGCCTGAGCCTGACCAACGTCTTCCTGATCGCCATTACGGCGCCGGTGCTGTGGCTGCGTCGCCGCTGAGCCGACGCTCCTTCTCGATCCGATTTGCAGGCCCGCTTCTCCCCCTCCCCCTGAGGGCCTGCGAATACGAAGGCCGCGACCCGTCCCCGGTCGCGGCCTTTTCTTTTGAGCCGTTCACAAGTTCGTAGCCGTCACGCGAAAAGCTTCCCTTTACGTCCGCGTCAAGTTATGACGAGACCATGTCGATCGCAGACGAACATCGCACCTATTCCATACGGCAGCTATGCCGTGAGTTCGGCGCGACCGCGCGCGCCCTTCGTTTCTATGAAGACAAGGGCCTGCTGACGCCGTCGCGCAAGGGACAGACGCGGGTCTATGGCCCGCGCGACCGCGCCCGGCTGAAGCTGATCATGCGCGGCCGCCGCATCGGCTTCACCCTGGTCGAGATCCAGGAGATGCTGGATCTGTATGACCAGAAGGACCACAACGTCCATCAGATGGCCATCGCCCTGCCCCGCCATCGCGCCCGCATCGAGGCGCTGAAGCAGCAGCTCGAAGACATCGAAGGCGCCATCGAGACGGCCGAGGCCGCCTGCGCCTGGATGGAAAAGACCCTGAGCGAACACCGCCCCGACCTTCTGCCGGGCGCTGAGGCCTACGCCAGCCTGCTAAGCGAGCGTCTCAACGACCCCGACGACCATTTCCTGACCTTCAAAGCGAGAGCGTGATCCCATGACCTATAAGGCGCCCGTCCGCGACCTGTCCTTCGTCCTGCATTACGTTCTGCAGGTCGAGAACTACGGCAACCAGCTGCCCGACGCCGATCTGTCGCGCGACCTGATCGACCAGATCATCGAGGAAGGCGGCAAGTTCGCCGAAGAGGTCATCGCCCCGATCAACCGTCCCGGCGATCTGGAAGGCTGTCACATCGACGGCGACGTGGTGACCACGCCCAAGGGGTGGAAGGAAGCCTATCATCAGATGGTCGAGGCGGGCTGGCCCTCGCTGGGCTTCAGCACCGAGTTCGGCGGTCAGGGCATGCCCTCGGTGGTGTCGAGCGCGGTGGGCCAGTTCACCGCCGCCGCCAGCGCCGCCTTCTCCATGTATCCGGGCCTGACCAGCGGCGCCTTCCACGGCATCGAGGCCAGCGCCTCGGACGAGATCAAGCAGAAGTATCTGCCGAAGATGGCGTCGGGCGAATGGACCGGCACCATGAACCTGACCGAGCCGCAGTGCGGCACGGACCTCGGCATGGTCCGCACCAAGGCGGTCAAGAACGACGACGGCTCCTATTCGATCACCGGCCAGAAGATCTGGATCTCGGCGGGCGAGCACGACTTCGCCGACAACATCATCCACACGGTGCTGGCCCGCGTCGAAGGCGCGGTTCCGGGCATCAAGGGCCTGAGCCTGTTCGTGGTGCCGAAGTTCCTGGTGAACGAGGACGGCTCGCTGGGCGAGCGCAACGGCGTGGCCTGCGCGGGCCTTGAGCACAAGATGGGCATCCACGGCAACGCCACCTGCGTCATGGCCTATGAAAACGCCAAGGGCTGGCTGATCGGCGAAGAAGGCCGCGGCATGAACAATATGTTCGTGGTCATGAACGAGGCGCGTCTGGGCACCGGCCTGCAGGGTCTGGCCATCGGCGACGCCGCCTATCAGGCCGCCGTCGAGTTCGCCAACGACCGCCTGCAGGGCCGCAGCCTGACCGGACCGAAGAACCCGGACGGCCCGGCCGACCCGATCATGGTCCACCCGGACGTGCGCCGCATGCTTCTGGAAGCCAAGGCCTTCGTCGAAGGCGGCCGCGCCTTCATCCTGTGGACCGCGCTGCAGGCCGACCTGCAGAAGGCCGCCGATGAAGCCGTCGCCACGAAGGCCAAGGACTACATGGGCCTGATCACGCCGGTGCTGAAGGCCTATCTGACCGACAAGGGCTTCCACGTCGCCTCGCTGGCGATGCAGGTCCACGGCGGTTCGGGCTACACCGAGCACTTCCCGGCCTCGCAGTATCTGCGCGATGCGCGGATCACCATGATCTATGAAGGCACCAACGGCATTCAGGCGCTGGATCTGGTGGGTCGCAAGCTGCCCGCCAACGGCGGCCGCGCCATCATGAGCTGGTTCGCCGACATCGACGCCTTCGTCAGCGAGAACGGCGAGGACGAGGCGATCAAGCCCTTCGTCGAAGGCCTGGCCGACGCCAAGAAGAAGCTGCAGGAAGCCACCATGTGGCTGATGCAGAACGGCATGGCGAACCCGGACAATGCGGCGGCCGCCTCGACCGACTACCTGCACATCTTCGGCCTGACGGCCTACGCCTTCCTGTGGGCCCAGATGGCCAAGGCGGCGCAAGCCAAGATCGCCGCCGGGGACGCCGATCCCTACTACGTCAACAAGCTGATGACCGGCCGCTACTTCGTCGAGCGCATCCTGCCCGACGCCGGGGCGCACCTGAAGAAGCTGAAGTCCGGCGCCGAGGTGCTGATGCAGATGCCCGCCGAGGCGTTCTGAGCATGAACGTCTCCCTCCCCTTCATGGGGAGGGTGGTCGGCGCGTAGCGACGACCGGGTGGGGAGGGCATGGCGAGACACACGCCGCGCCCGTCCCTCCGCCACAGAGAGTCTGCCTTGCCTTGCCGCCCCCACCCGGCTTCGGCCTGACGGCCTCAGCCACCCTCCCCATGAAGGGGAGGGAGAAAGCAGGATCGCCTTTCATGAACGTCCTTGGCAGCCCCGAACCCGACTTCATGCGCGAGGAGGAGATCGTCCTCTTCTCCGACTCCGTCGCCAAATGGATCGACGAGCACGCTCCGCAGGAGAAGTTCCAGCAGTGGATCGCCGCCTCATCGGTGCCGCGCGGGCTGTGGAATGCGGCGGGCGAGGCGGGCCTGCTGGGCCTGTCGCTGCCGGAAGAGGACGGCGGCTTCGGCGGCGACTATCGGCACGAAGTCGTGCTGATGCGCCAATTGGGCTGGAAGGGCGCGGACCACTTCGGCATTTCGCTGCACAACGCCATCGTCATGCCCTACATCTGGCACTACGGCACGGCCGAGCAGAAGGCGCGCTGGCTGCCGCGCCTGCAGTCGGGCGAACTGGTCGGCGCCATCGCCATGACCGAGCCGGGCGCGGGCTCCGACCTGCAGGGGGTCAAGACCACCGCCGTGAAGCAGGGCGACCACTATGTCCTGAACGGCTCCAAGACCTTCATCACCAACGGCCAGCTGGCCAACTTCATCATCGTCGTCGCCAAGACCGACCCGGCCGAGGGCGCCAAGGGCACCAGCCTGATCTGCCTCGAAACGGACGGGGCAGAAGGCTTTGAGCGCGGCCGCAACCTGCACAAGATCGGCATGGAGGCGAACGACACCTCCGAGCTGTTCTTCAACGATGTGAAGGCGCCGCTGGACAACGTCATCGGCGACACCGAGGGACAGGGCTTCGTCCAACTGATGCAGCAGCTGCCGCAGGAGCGTCTGAACATCGCCGTTCAGGGCGTCGCCGCCGCCGAGCGCGGGCTGGAGGCGACACTGGCCTACGTCAAGGAGCGCAAGGCCTTCGGCAAGCGGGTCATCGACTTCCAGAACACCCAGTTCAAACTGGCCGAGATCAAGACCAAGCTGACCGTGGCCAAGGTCTTCGTCGACCACTGCATTGCTCTGCACCTGAAGGGCGAACTGGACGCCGCCACGGCCTCGATGGCCAAATACTGGGTGACGGACATCCAGGGCGAGACCATCGACGAGATGCTGCAGCTCTTCGGCGGTTACGGCTATATGACCGAGTATCCGATCGCCCAGCTCTACAAGGACGCCCGCGTCCAGCGCATCTACGGCGGCACCAACGAGATCATGAAGCTGCTGATCGCGCGGACGCTGTAATCAACGCAGCAGCAGGGCGCCCGCGATCAGGGCGCCTGAGATGACAATCGAAGCGGCGATCCACCGCCCGGCCGAGACGATCGACCGGGCGGTTTCCTTGTCCGAAGTCGCCGTCGTGGCGGGCTCTGCCGTCAGGCGGCGCGAGGCGGCGCGGATCAGGCGGGGCAGGTCGTCGCTGGCCGCCGACAGGTCCAGAAGGGCGCCGATCAGACGGTTGCGAAGGTCTTCCGGGCTGCGGCTGGAAAACAGGGCGCGGCTCCAGGCGCCCTTCATGGTCTTGACCAGATCAAAGTCTGGATCGACGCGCGACAGCACGCCCTCGATCGTCACCAGCGCCTTGAGGATCAGCACCAGATCGGGCGGGGCGGCCACCCGCTCCTGACGCATCAGCCCCATCAGGTCGGCGACGATGGCGGGCAGGTCGACCGCGCCCTGACCGTGGCGGGCGATCAGCCGTTCGGCCCCGGCGGTCAGGCTGGTGCGCGAGACGTCCGTTCCCTCGGTCCAGTCGGCCAGCACCTCGGCCATGCGGGCGCCGTCGCCGGCGGCCAGAGACTGGACGAAGCTGATCAGCTCGGCGCGGCGGCGCGGGGTCACGGCCCCCACCATGCCGAAGTCCAGCAGTCCCACCCGGTCGCCCGACAGGGCGCGCAGGTTTCCAGGGTGCGGATCGGCGTGAAAGCGGCCGTTGACCAGCACCATGTCCAGCACGGCCTCGGCGCCGACGCGGGCCAGCCGATGCGGATCGACGCCCGCCGCCCTCAGCCGTGCGGCGTCTATGGGCGGGACGCCGTCGAGATAGTCCTGCACCAGCACGCTGTCGGTCGTGTGTTCCCAATAGACAGCGGGGATGACCACATCGCGGTTGCGGGCGAACTCGGCGGCGAAGCGGTCGACGTTGCGGCCCTCGGTGGTGAAATCCAGCTCGTCCAGCATGGCCTCGGTCAGTTGGGCGATCAGGGCGCGCGGGCGATAGCGGGCGATCTCGGCGCTGGACTGTTCGGCGCGGCGGGCCAGTTCGGCGATCAGACGCAGGTCGGCCTCGACGCGCGGACGCACGCCGGGGCGGCGAATCTTGACCACCACCTCAGTCCCGTCGTGAAGGGCGGCGCGGTGCACCTGGGCGATGGAGGCGGCGGCCAGCGGCGCCGCGTCGAAGCCGGCGAAGACCTGTTCCGGCGGCCCGCCCAGAGCGGCCTCGACCTCGGGCCGCAGCGCCTCGAAGTCGAGGGTGGGACCGGCGCTCTGAAGCTGTTCGAACTCGGCGATCCAGTCAGCGGGCAGCAGGTCCGAGCGGGTGGACAGGATCTGGCCCAGCTTGACGAAGGTGGGGCCCAGCGCCTCCAGCGCCTGACGGGTGCGGCGGGACAGGGGCTCCGGCCCGTCCGTCTCGTCCGCGCCCCCGCCGCCGAGGCCGAGGCGCAACAGCACGGCCTCAAGCCCGAAGCGGGCGGCGACGCCGGAAATCTCGGCCAGACGTTTTCGATCGCGCGCCGCAACGGCCAAGGTTGTGAACATGACAGACGAACGCGGGCGGAACGGCCGCGTTCCCGGCAAATTCAGTCGATCGCCGAGGTTGGTCGCGACTGCGAAAGCGCGATATGCAGGCGCCATGATCCGTCTTCATGTTCAGGGCGACCTCGCCCCCGGCGCCGCCGTCGCGCCCACGCTCGACCAGTCGCGCTATCTGACGCAGGTGATGCGGTTGAAGGCGGGCGACGAACTGCTGGTCTTCAACGGTCGCGACGGCGAGTGGCGCGCCAGCGTCGCCGAGGTGCTGAAGAAGGGCGTCATCCTGCGCGCCGAAGAGCAGACGCGGCCGCAGACCTATGGCCCCGATCTGGAGCTGATCGTGGCCGTGGTGAAAAAGGCCCGCGTCGAAACCATCGTGGAGAAGGCCGCCGAACTGGGCGCCAAGCGGGTGCGGCTGGCGCTGACCCACCGCACCAACGCCGACCGTCTGCGGCTGGACCGGCTGGACGCCATCGCCGAGGAGGCCGCCGAGCAGACCGGCCGTCTGGACGTGCCGGCGGTGGATGATCCGGTGAAGCTGGACGCCCTGCTGGACGGCTGGGAGGACGGGCGGCGGCTGATGTTCTGCGACGAGACGGGCGGCGCGCCGGCGATCACCGCGTTGACGCCGTTTTCTCCCTCCCCCTTGTGGGAAGGGTCGTCGGCGCGCAGCGGCGACGGGGTGGGGGCGACGGCTTCGACCCTCCCCACCCGGTCGCTACGCGACCACCCTCCCCATGAAGGGGAGGGAGAGGGTCGGTGGGCCATACTGATCGGGCCGGAGGGCGGGTTTTCGCCCGAGGAGGGCGAGCGGCTGCGGTCCCTTCCCTTCACCACCGCCGTATCGCTGGGGCCGCGCATCCTGAGAGCCGACACCGCCGCCATCGCCGCCATGACGCTGTGGCAGGCGGCGGTCGGCGACTGGGATCGTTAGAAGTTTCCGCCGCCCCCTTGAGCCCGGCCGCTGGCTGGCCCATCTAGCCGCGACAGCAGAGGTTACAGATGTCCGACACGGCGCCCCTTTCCAGAGACCAGCTGATCCACGCCATGTCGAAGGGCGAGAAGCCCCGCGACCAATGGCGCATCGGCGCGGAGCACGAGAAGTTCGGCTTCGACAAGTCGACCCTGCGCCGCCCCGCCTATGACGGCCCCGGCGGCATCAAGGCCATGCTGGACGGGCTGACGCGCTTCGGCTGGACGCCGGTGCTGGAGGGCGACCACGTCATCGCCCTGGAGCGCAAGAACGCCGAAGGCTTCAGCGCCTCGATCAGCCTGGAGCCGGGCGGGCAGTTCGAACTGTCAGGCGCCCCGCTGAAGGACATTCACGACATCTGCAACGAGACCGGCCAGCACCTGATGGAGGTCAAGCAGGTCGCGGACCAGCTGAATCTCGGCTTCCTGGGGCTGGGCTTCGACCCCCTGTGGCGGCGCGAGGACATCCCCGTCATGCCCAAGGGCCGCTATGACGTCATGCGCGCCTATATGCCCAAGAAGGGCAAGCTGGGCCTGGACATGATGCTGCGCACCTGCACCATCCAGGCCAACCTCGACTTCGATTCCGAAGCCGACATGGTCATGAAGTTCCGGACGTCGCTGGCGCTGCAGCCCATCGCCACGGCCCTGTTCGCCAACAGCCCCTTCACCGAGGGCAAGCCGAACGGCTTCGTCTCGGCGCGCGCCAACGTCTGGACCGACACCGACCCGGATCGCACCGGCATGCTGGGCTTCGTGTTCGAGGACGGCTTCGGCTATGAGCGCTACGCCGACTATGCGCTGGATGCGCCGATGTATTTCGCCAAGCGCGGCGAGACCTATGTCGACCTGTCGGGCCAGTCGTTCCGCGCCTTCATCGAAGGCAAGCTGGATGCCCTGCCCGGCGACCGGGCGACGGCGCAGGACTGGGCCGACCACCTGACCACCCTGTTCCCAGAGGTGCGGCTGAAACAGTATCTCGAGATGCGCGGCGCCGACGGCGGGCCGTGGAGCCGCATCTGCGCCCTGCCCGCCCTGTGGGCCGGGATCCTGTACGACGCGCCGTCGCTGGCGGCGGCGTGGGACCTGTGCAAGGACTGGGACATCGCCGACCACGAGCGTCTGCGCCGCGACGTGACGCGGCTGGGCCTGAAGGCTGAAGTGGGCGGCCGCAGCGTGCGCGACGTGGCCGTCGACATGGTCAACATCGCCAAACAGGGCCTGAAGAACCGGGCTCGTTTCAGCGGCGGCATGGTGGACGAGCGGGGCTACATCACCGAACTGGAAGACATCGCCGACAGCGGCGTGACCTCGGCCGATCGCCTGCTGGAACTGTACAACGGCGAATGGGGCGGCGACATCAGCCGCGTCTATCGCGACTGCGCCTATTAAAGACCCAGCCAGCCCGCGATCATGGCCCGCAGCGGATTGGCGGGGTCGGACAGCAGCCGCGCCGTCATGGCCAGCGAAATCACCACCAGCAGGGGTCGGATCAGACGCGGGCCGAAGCGCATGGCCGCGTGCGAACCCAGCCGCCCGCCGATGAACTGACCCACCGCCATGATCCCGGCCAGCGCCCAGACAATATGGCCGCCGACGGCCAGGACGACGATGCCGACGACATTGCTCATCAGGTTCAGCGCCTTGGTATGCGCCGTCGCCCGCGTCAGCCCCATGCCCAGCAGCATGACGAGGCTCAGCGCAAAGAACGACCCCGTCCCCGGCCCGAAGAAGCCGTCGTAAAAGCCGATCCCGCCCGCCACAAAGGCGTAGGCCAGCGGCGTCAGCCGGGCGTGGGCGTCCTCGTCCGCCGCCTTGGGTCCGAGCAGAAAATAAAGGGCGATGCCGATCAAAAGGACCGGCAGCAGGATCATCAGCCAGCGCGTATCCACCAGGGTCACGGCGAAGGCGCCCAGTCCCGACCCGATCGCGACCAGCGCCAGAGGCCAGCGGATCAGGCGGAAATCCACCCGGCCCTTGCGCCAGAAGTTCCACAGGGCGCTGGCCGTGCCGACGCTGCCTTGAACCTTGTTGGTGGCGATGGCGGCGACCGGGTTCAGCCCCACCGACAGCAGGGCCGGAAGCGAGATCAGCCCCCCGCCCCCGGCGATGGCGTCGATGAAGCCGGCGATCACCGACGCGACGCCCAACAGGGCGATGATTTCAGGCGTCAGGTCGAACACGCGCACAGCACTCCGGTCAGGCTGGCGCTATAGCCCCGCAGGCGGCGAACCGCCACGCTCTGGCGTTAAATCGGCGATAAAGCCTTAGGAACTGGCCCCGGCCCTGGCCTGACAGGCGTTGGCGACGCCTTCGCGGATATCGCGATAGCCGGCGCGCTGGGCCAGTTCGGTCGCCTGGCCGCATTCATTGGCGGCGATCAGCCTGTCCAGTTCATCGGCCAGCAGCCAGCGTTGGTTGATGACGGCGGCTTCGTAGTTCAGGCGGACGCGCTCACGGCGCATCTCGTCGATGGCCCGCCGATCGTCCATGTCCTGAAAGCGCCACATGGTCGGGTCGGCCCGGTCGTCGCTGGGCAGGATGACCTGATGGTTGGAAGGGGGCGCAGGCTTGGCCTGCGTCTGGCCGCCGAGCGCCGTAACACCGTAGAACAGAACCGCCAACAACATGACCGACCTCCGTTTGTCGAGCATCACTATGCACAGGCTGACGGTGCGGCCAAGCCCCCTTGAGGCATTGATCTGACGGCGCCGCCATGCCTCTGTCGTCGCGATTAGGCGGGGTGCTGAGAATTGTTTTGGACATGGGCCGCGCGACGGGCGCATGGTGGCGGTCCCGCAGGGACGAAGGCGCCGGAGGGCCCGTGTCGTTCATCGCCGCCGTGACCTTCGCCCTGATCGCCGCAGCCCCGCCCCAGACGGCGGCGGCCCCGCCCGCGCCCCCTTCCGCCTCTGCATCAGCGCCCATGTCCGCCGCCCCGGCGCGGCCCCAGTGGCTGCTGTCGCGCGAGGGACCGCGCGTGGTGTTTCGCGGCGCCCTGAACCCGGCCTCGGGCGCCGCCCTGGCCCTGGCCCTGTCGGACGAGAGCGTCGAGGGGCTGGTGATCGACAGCGGCGGCGGCGACGAGAACGCCGCGCTGGATGCGGCCGAGGTCATCCTGGCGCGGCGCCTGCCGGTGACGGTGCGGGGGCAGTGCACGTCCGCCTGCGCCAACGCCGTCTTCGCAGCCGGGGCGACGCGCACCATAGAGCGGGCGGGCTTCGTCAGCTTCCATCACTCCTCGCCGGTGATCGAGGCCAACTATCAAAAGCTGAACGAGGCCGTTCCGGACGAGATCGCCCGGGGCGCGCGACGGCTGCGCGCCCTTTACGCCGCGCGGGGCGTCGATCCCGGCATTCTGGCGTGCGCCGCCGCCCAGATCGGGCTGTCGGACATTCAGACCCAGGTGACCATCCCCGGCGAGGCGACGCCGCGCGCGGCCTGGCTGTCGCGCCATTCGCTGTGGCTGCCGCATGAGGCGACGCTGAGGCGCTACGGCCTGGACTTCACCCGCTGGGGCCGACCGCCCAGCCGCCGCGACGTGCTGGCCCGCCTGCGCCCGCCCAATCCGCGCGCGGTGGTCTTCGGCGGGGCGGGAGATTGCGTGGCAGGTTGAGGCGAGGGCGCCCGTGTGGCTGGCTCGCTCAATGTCCGGAAGCTGGATTGAGGCGGACTTCGCTTCACGACCGGTTGCGGACGTTCACTCGCCCTTGCTTCGAATATCCAGAGTGACGGCGGCCAGTCCCAGAAACCCGATCATGAGGCCAAGCGAGAACTCAGCGTAGATGTGGTTTATCAACCAACGCCAAATCTCGTTATCGAAGCTTGGCCACCAACCATCGGGTTGATTGTAATATAGAAATCTGAGACCTGCCGCCCAGGCAACTGGCGGCCCCAATAGAACAATGGTCATGATCAAAAGCCTGTCGCCGATTTTTTTTCGAAAAACGTAGGCCGCTACGCCGAACGCTATAAATATCGTCCACGCGAGAATGACATGTGAACGAGCGAAGACCACAGTCTCCCATAGGTCTACTACTCGCGCGCCGCCTTCGTTCAAACCTACCATTACAAAGCCTACGTAGGCGGCTGCTGAAGCCGCTGCTCCGAGCGATGCGAATAGCCTGATTGAATGCGCTTTCGTCATGCCTGAGCATACACCGTAGAAGACCGCTTCCCACCACTTTCAGACCTTCACACCATCCGCTTTCCATAGCCGCCGCCGCTGATTTCTGCGATCAAGCGGCCTGCATCAGGAGGCGCGGCCATGACAGGATCCATCCATATCGGCGTCGGCGGCTGGACGTTCGAGCCGTGGCGGGGGGTCTTCTATCCGCAGGGGCTGGTGCAGAAGCGGGAGCTGGAGTTCGCCAGCCGGGCGCTGACCTCGATCGAGATCAACGGCACCTATTATTCGACCTTCAAGCCCGACAGCTGGGCCAAGTGGCGCGACGAGACGCCGGACGGCTTCGTCTTTGCGGTCAAGGCCAGCCGTTACTGCACCAATAGAAAGGTCCTGTCCGACGGCGCCGAGAGCTTCGAGCGGTTCCTGTCGCAGGGGCTGACGGTGCTGGGCGACAAGCTGGGGCCGATCAACTGGCAGTTCATGGGAACCAAGAAGTTCGATCCCGAGGACTTCGAGGGCTTTCTGAGGCTGTTGCCGAAGGAGAAGGACGGCGTGCGGCTGCGCCACGCGCTGGAGGTGCGCAACCCGACCTTCGCCACCGAACAGTTCTATGATCTGGCGCGCCAGTATGGGGCGGCCATCGTCTATGCGGTCGACGACGAAGAGCCGACCTGGCCCCAGATCGACGAGGCGACGGCGGACTTTACCTACGCCCGGCTGATGTCCAGCCGCGAGGACGAGCCGACGGGCATGACCTCGGGCGAGCTGGACGCGGTGGCGGCACAGGCGCGCGGCTGGGCCGGGTGGGGCGATGTCTTCGCCTACTTTATCTCGGGGGCCAAGGTGCGGAACCCGGCGGCGGCCCAGGCGCTGATCGCCCAACTCCGGGACGCCAAGCTGAAGGACTGAATCCATGCCCATCGCCACACGCGCCTTCGCCGCGACCGCCGCCGACCAGCCGCTGAGCCCCTATAGCTTCGAGCGCCGCGATCCGGGGCCGGATGACGTGGCGATCGAGATCAAATACTGCGGCGTCTGCCACTCGGACCTGCATGTGGTGAAGAACGATCTGGGCGGGACGCGCTATCCCATCGTGCCGGGTCATGAGATCGCCGGGGTGGTGACGGCGGTCGGCGCGAACGTTACGCGCTTCAAGGAAGGCGACCGCGTCGGCGTCGGCTGCATGGTCGACAGCTGCCGGACCTGCTCGGCCTGCCGCGAGGGGCTGGAGCAGTATTGCGAGCCGGGCATGATCCAGACCTACGGCTCGCGCGATCCGAAGGGCGCAGGCGTCGGCCAGACGATCACCCAGGGCGGCTATTCGGACCGAATCACCGTCGACCAGGCCTTCGTGCTGAACATACCCGACAGCCTGCCGCTGGATGCGGCGGCGCCGTTGCTGTGCGCGGGCGTGACCACCTGGTCGCCGCTGAAGACCTGGGGCGTGGGGCCGGGCTCGAAGGTGGCGGTGATCGGCCTGGGCGGGCTGGGCCATATGGCGGTCAAACTGGCCGCCGCCCTGGGCGCCGAGGTGACGGTGCTGTCGACCTCGGACCGCAAGAAGGCCGACGCCGAGCGGATGGGCGCCCGGCACTTCCTTATCAACTCGGACGCAGACGCCATGAAGGCGGCGGCCGAGCAGTTCGACCTGATCATCAACACCGTTTCGGCCACGCATGAGATCGCCAGCCACGTCAATCTGCTGGCGCGTGACGGGACCATGGTGATGCTGGGGCTGACGACGGAGGGGCTGCCGGTCTTCGCCATGCCCCTGCTGTGGCGCCGCCGCCGCATCGCTGGCTCGCTGATCGGCGGGATCCGCGAGACTCAGGAGATGCTCGACTTCTGCGGCGAACACGGGATCGTGTGCGATATTGAAGTGATCGCCCCTGACCAGATCAACCAGGCTTATGAACGGATGGAGCGGTCGGACGTGCGCTATCGCTTCGTCATCGACATGGGCCGCATGGCCGCGACGGCGTAACCCCGTCTTCTCGTTCGACGCGCGCCGCGCTAAGGCTGGCGTCCAAGGGAGGCGGACGGCGTCGCGACCACGACGGCCGCCGCACAGGACAGGGAGACGTCATGACGCGTACCGCATTCGTCACCGGGGGCACCCGGGGCATCGGCAAGGCGATCGTTCAACGACTGAAGGAAGACGGGTTTCAGGTCGCGGCCGGCTATTCCGGCAACACCGAGGCCGCAGAGGCCACCGCCCGCGAACTGGGCGTCATGGTGGTGAAGGGCAACGTCGGCTCGTTCGACGACTGCGCCCGCGCCGTGCAGGAGGTCGAGGCGCAGCTGGGCCCGATCGACGTGCTGGTCAACAACGCCGGGATCACCCGCGACGGCTTCTTCCACAAGATGAGCGCCGATCAGTGGTCCGACGTGATTCGCGTCAACATGGACAGCGTGTTCAACATGACGCGCCAGGTGATCAACGGCATGCGCGACCGGGGCTTCGGCCGCATCGTCAACATCTCTTCGATCAACGGCCAGAAGGGCCAGATCGGCCAGACCAACTATTCCGCCGCCAAGGCCGGGATGATCGGCTTCACCAAGGCGCTGGCGCTGGAGAACGCGCGCAAGGGCGTGACGGTCAACTGCATCGCCCCGGGCTATATCGACACCGAAATGGTCGGAGCGATGGACCAGAAGGTGCTGGACGCCATCGTCGCCCAGATTCCCGTCGGTCGCCTGGGCAAGGGCGAGGAGATCGCCGACATGGTGTCCTGGCTGTCGGGCGAGCGTGCCGGATATGTCACAGGCTGCACCCTGTCGCTCAACGGCGGGCAGTACCTGGTTGGATAAGCCGCGTTCGCCCAAAATCCGCCGTTCGCGCATATCACCTCTGAAAGCATGAGGTCTGCGGTCCAAGCCGTGGCGGAGAATCCGCCTGCCGTCCTCCTCGCGACGCCTCGTGTCGCGGGGAGCGTCTGCGTGCGCGCCTGGCGCCGCAGCGGGGCGACGGCCGGACTGGCCATCGCCCTGGCCATCGTCCTGGCCTGCGGGATCGCAGCGGCCGAGGCGCAGGCTCAGACGCGTTCCAACGCCCAGGCCGAGCAGAGCCGGGCGATCCGCGACCAGTCCGTCATTCGCACCACCCCGCCGCCCGGACGCTATGTCTCCGAGGCGGGGCAGGCCTTTGTGCTGGATCAGGCCGGGTCGCTGACCCTGCTGCGGTTCGAGCGTTCGACCGAGACCTGGGCCCTGCGCCCGTCCTCGGCGCCGCGCGGCGACACCATCTATCGCAACGACGCCGGCGATCAGGTGCTGCGCGTCACCGCCGGGGGCGGCATCACCGTCTATACGACGCGGACGCCCGGCGGCTCGCCGGTGTCGCTGGCCGGGCCGCCGGTCAGTCTGGCGCCGCCGTCGCTGGGGCCGGTGCAGATGTTCAATCTGATGGCGCGCCGCAGCGGACTGGTCTCCGAGGCGATGGGGCGGCTGGTGCGCATCAATGTGGACGGCCAGGAATCCGAGGCCTTGTGCATCGAGGCGCTGATCGTCACCACCGACGCCGTGGTCCGCATCGCCCGCTCGCCCAGCGCCCGCCCCTTCCTGGACCGGCTGCGCAGCATCACCGTCATCGAGGGGCAGCGCTCGTCGGTGACCTATTCCGGCGGCGACCTGCGCGTGGTGGTCGATCCGCGCCGGGGCATCGCCGGACGGCCGTCCTCGGCGCGCGTCATCCGGGCGGTGATCCCGCAGGACTGACCTGGGACCAAAGGCGCCAATTGTCCCATCTGCCCTTTCGCGCCCATTGGGCGTATGAGGGCCGCCATACTCACCATCACAGAGGCTGATTTCACAGTGACCTCTTCCCTCACCGCCGTCTCCGCCGAAGATCAGGCCAAGACCCGCGCCATCGTCCCGGTGTCGATGAAGGACTATGACGCCGACTTTCAGGGTTTTTCGGATGCCCTGGGCGCTTCGTTCGCCCGCTACGGCTTTGCCGTCATCGCCGATCATGGTCTGGATCAGGGACTGATCGACGCCGCTGTGGGCGACGCCAAGGCCTTCTTCGCCCTGCCCGAGGATGTGAAGCGCCAATACCACCAGCCCGGCACCGGCGGGGCGCGCGGCCTGACCCCCTTCGGCGTCGAGGCGGCCAAGGGCGCCAAGGCGGTCGACCTGAAGGAATTCTGGCACACCGGCCGCGAACTGCCGGAGGGCCACCCCTACCGCAAATACATGCGCGACAACGTCTGGCCGACCGAGGTCGAAGGCTTCCAGCAGCACGTCTACGGCCTGTACGACGGGCTGGACGAACTGGGCCGCCGCATCCTGAAGGCCATCGCCCGCTATCTGAAGCTGGACGACGCCTATTTCGAGGACAAGGTCCAGCTGGGCAACAGCGTGCTGCGCCTGCTGCACTATCCGCCGATCCCGGCCGACGCCGAGGGCGTGCGCGCGGGCGCCCATGAGGACATCAACGTCATCACCCTGCTGCTGGGCGCCGAAGAGGCCGGGCTGCAACTGAAGGACTCGGACGGAGAGTGGCTGGACATCGCCCCGCCGCCGGGCGCGCTGGTGGTCAACATCGGCGATATGCTGCAGCGGCTGGTCAACCACGTCCTGCCGTCGACGACGCACCGCGTGGTCAATCCGGCGCCCGAGCGTCGCGGCTTCGCCCGCTATTCGACGCCCTTCTTCCTGCACTTCAACCCGGACTTCCCGATCGAGACCCTGCCCTCGACGATCACGGCGGAGAACCCGGACCGCTATGCCGGCAAGACCATTCTGGCCGAGGACTTCCTGACCGAGCGCCTGAAGGAAATCCGCCTGATCTGACCGGGCGAAACGATTGAAACGGCGAAGGGCCGACGGAGCGATCCGCCGGCCCTTTTTCATGCCCCTCGCCCTGCCTTGGCGAGGCCCCGCCTCAGCGGGCGATGCGCAGGCGGGTGATGTCGCGGCCGATGGCGCGGAAGGCTTCCTTCAGATCGGCGCCGCTGTTGGCTTCGAAGAAGTGGGTGTTCTTGTTGGTGGCGCAGGCCTCCATCACCTCGATCGCCGTGTCGACGCCGCTTTTGCCGCGGTTCGAACTCAGGTTGAAGCCGACCGTATAGACCACGACATTCTCGCGCTTCATCGCCGAGCACAGAGCGACTGACTGCGCGAAAGGCTCCCCGTTTTGCGCTCTACAGTTGATGTGGGTGTTGGCGCCGCCGCTCCCCGTTCCTGCATCCGAGGCGATCACGTCGCGGCAGAAAGGCGTATTAAACTCGCCGTCCGTCATCAGCACGACGGCCTTCAGAGTTTTCGCCGGCTCATAGACATTGGGCCGCCCCTCGCCCGTGAACAGAGACGCAAAATTGGGCGACACCATATACCAGGCCCAGGCGATGCCGATCTGACCTGCCGTCGAACCGCCATCCTGCAGGGCGTTGATCTTTGTCACCAGATCCGCACGTTGACTGGACAGAGGGGTGACCGGCTGGGAAGGACAAGCGTTGTCGTTAGTGTCCGTGTAGCTGCGGCCGACATAGGCCGACGACGGAGACGCGTCCGTGTATCGCTCGGACCCGATGCGTTCACTCACGCAGGTGCTGACCTCAAATGTCGTCACGCCGCCCGCCGCATTGCTAAACCGAAACGCCTGGCAGCCCTGATCCGCGCACCAGACCCTCCCGTCACGATCATAGGCGGAGAAACTGGCTCCCGGCACGCCGGTCGAGAAGGTGTTTGCGGTCACATCTCCGACGACAAATCCCTGGCGGTTCAGTTGGGTCATGCCCCGCACTTCATTGATCCAGACCGCATCGCCATTCCTGCGGCCGTGCCCTGCGGCCGTGACCACCACGGAGCAATCGGACACGAGGCATTTCTGTATCTCGCCGCTTGATGAGTATCGGCTATAATTTCGACTGTTCACGGCCCGGCTCTCGCCAGGCACGCGCACCTGGAACGTATTGTTCGCGCGGTTGACCACTTCCAGAGCCCGATTGTTCATCTGCGTCATGCCCCGCACGCCGCTGATCCAGACATAGTCGCCGTTCGCAAACCCATGCCCGTTCGAGGTGATGACCGCAGGATCGTTCTGCGAGATGGCCGAGATGTATTTCAGCCCTCCAACCTTCCATTGGGCGCTCGTGATCGAAGCTACCGAGCCGGGAATAGAGCCGCGCGCCTGGACGGCGCTGTTCCCGAGATTCACGCCTACAGCGTAAGGCACCAGGGCGACCTTGGAATAGAAGGGCGTCTGCTGTTCCTGAACCACGATATCAACCAGTTCGATAGCCGCCGCCTTCAAGTCCCTGAGGGGCTGGCCCTTCATCGACCCCGTGATGTCCAGCGCCATCGCCACCTCGACGTTGCGCGAGGCGCGCAGGACTTCGGAGCGGGTGCCGACCGGCAGATAGTCGTCCAGAAGCTTGCCGTAGGGCGGCAGGAAGACGTTGGCGACCAGCACCTTCACATTGACGCGCGCCTCGCCAGTCACTCGGTTGTTCGCCAGGACAAAGGTCGCCGTATCCGCCGAACCAGCCTGGAAATAGCGCGGCATATTGGCCTTCAGCGCGGCCATGCCCACCCGGTTGATGTTGGCGTCGTCAGCATAGATCGAACGGGCGGCGGCCAGGGCGGCGGCGTCCAGCGCGTCCTGAAGCTCGGCCTTCACCTTGGACGCCTGATGCAGGTCGATGGCGCCCAGGGTGATCATCATCAGGATCGGCAGGGCGATAGCGAACATCAGGGCGACATTGCCCTGGGTCTGGCGCATCAGGCGGCGGACGAAGAGGCGTAGACCGCGCCCAGCTCGTTTCAGACCGTGTTTCACCGTGAAATCCCGTCTCGCGCGCAGACGCCCAGGTCCGCAGTCCGCCTTAGCATGACGCGGGTCCGTTAAGGCTTGGCCCCAAGTTCACGGTTAACGGCGGGTTGCGAAACGGCCGGCTTCAGCGGCGGTCGACGCAGGCGTCCAGCCCCTGCTGCCGCACCGTGCCCATGGCCGCCTGGATGCGGGCGGCGCGGCGGCGAACGTAGGGGCCGGGCGCGGCGGCGTTGTAGCGACGCGGGCTGGGCAGGATGGCGGCCAGACGGGCGGCCTCGGCGGTCGTCAGCTTGTCCGCGCTCTTGTTGAACCAGTGGCGCGAGGCGGCCTCGGCGCCATAGACCCCCGGCGCCCATTCGGCGACGTTCAGATACATCTCCATGATCCGCCGCTTGCCCCAGCCGATCTCGATCAGGCCAGTGTAGCCCGCCTCCAGCCCCTTGCGGACCCAGTCGCGGCCGGGCCACAGGAAGACGTTCTTGGCGGTCTGCTGACTGATGGTCGAGCCGCCGCGAACCTTGCCCGAGCCGCGCTGCTCGGCGCGTTCATTGGCCTCCAGCGCCTTCTGGATGGCCTCGACGTCGAAGCCGTGGTGCTGGCAGAACCGGGCGTCCTCAGCGGCGATCACCGCCTCGACCAGACGCGGCGAGATACGGTCCAGCGAGCGCCAGCGATAATCCATGCCGTGCCCGGCGGCCGCCTGCTGGACCATCAGGATCGTGGCGAGAGGCGGCAGAAAGCGATGCACCGCCACCCCGGCCAACGGGAACAGAGCCAGGATCACGAGCAGGGTCAGGATCGGCCGCCGCCTGCGGCCCTTTGCGCGGGTCATGCCGTCATCCTGCCTCAGCCAAGCTTCAGCGCAAGCGCGATCAGAGCGAGGCCACGCCCGCGTGACCGTCTTCATCGGCCCAGGCGATGCGGGCGGCGCCGGAACTCATGGCCAGGGCGGTGATGGGGGCTCCCTTGTCCTGTTTGACGAACTGAAGCCCGCGCCCGGCCGGGTCGGCCCACCAGACGCGCCCGTCTTCCAGCCCCGCCGCCAGACGGCCGTGGGCGGGGGCGGCGGCGACCTGGGCGATCAGGGTCGTTTCGTCATAGCCGATCTCGGTCGCCTCGCGCCCCATTGGGCCGTTGGCGCCGACGAAGGGCCACAGCACCACGCCCTGCGCGCCCGAGGTGGCCAGAAGCTGCCCCTTGGCCATGAAGGCGAAGCTCTTGATCTTGGACGGATAGCCGCCCATCCGCATGTTCTTCTGATCCTTCAGGCGCCAGCCGTGCAGTTGGTTGTCCTGCATGGAGGTGACGACGAAGGCGCCGTCGGTCGAGAAGCCGACCGCCAAGTGCGACCCGGCCCAGGCCAGCTTCGTCGGCTGCTGCTGCTCGATGCGGGCGTACCACAGCCAGGCGCCGCCATAGGTCGAGGCGGCGATACGGCGGCCCTTGGGGTCGAAGGCCACGCCCGAGACGGTGCGCTCATGCTGGAACTCGCGGCGGAAAGCCACGTCCTTGCTGTCCAGCACCGTCAGCGCGCGGCCCGAGGAGAAGGCGATCAGGCCCGACTCGGCCGAGGCGGCAGCGGCGTCGATCCATTGCCCCTTGGTCTGGGCCAGCAGCACGGCCTCGCCCTCGCGGCTCCAGACCAGTTTGCCGTCGTCGCCGCCGGTAATGACACCCTCGCCCGAGGGGTGGACGCAGGCGCACAGGACGGCGCCGTCATGGACCTCGCTGCGCGCGCCGCTCTCGAACCGCACCGAGCCGTCGCCCAGGGCGAAGATCGCGCCGGTCTTGTCGAACAGGGCGGCGGTGACCTGGGCGTCGAAGGAGAAGGTCGTCATGTCGGCTCACACACGCAAAGAAAGTCAGAGGGGCCTCATAACCTCCCCCGTCGCGTCTGTCGCGTGGCGGGTCTATGAGGGGGCCATGACCCTGCTGCTCATTCCCGGCTTCATGGCCGATGCGACCCTGTGGGACGAGATGACCGACGATCTGGCCCCGTTCGGGCCGCTGGTCGCCACCGACCTCAGCCGGGGCGAGGATATCGAGCGCATGGCGGCGGCGATCCTGGCCGATGCGCCGGAGCGGTTCGTCGCCGTGGGCTTCTCCATGGGCGGCTATGTGGCGCGGGAGCTGGCGCGGATCGCGCCGGAGCGGGTCGAGGCCCTGATCCTGATCGCCACCTCGGCGCGCGGGGATACGGAAGAGTTGATCCGCCAGCGGCGCTCGTCGCTGAAGGCGCCGCCGAGGGCGTTCAAGGGGTTGAGCCGTCCGGCCATCGTCTCGTCCCTGCACCCCGATCTGGCGAACGACGAGGCGATGATCGCGCGGGTGCGCGACATGGGCTTGCGGTTAGGCGGCGAGGTGTTTCACCGCCAGTCGGCGATGGCGCGGGCGGGCGATCTGGACCGGCTGGGCGAGATTGTTCAGCCGACGCTGATCGTGGCGGCGGATGCGGATCGGCTGCGCAGCGCTGAAGAGGCGGAGGAGCTGCATCGCGGGATCAAAGGTTCGACGCTGAAGACGGTGACGCACAGCGGCCACATGATCCCGCTGGAACAGCCGAAGGCGCTGGCGCGGGTTATGACGGAATGGCTGAACACCCTCTCCTGATGGGAGAGGGCTTGAGCCTCCAAGAGCGTCAGCGATTGGTACAGGCGAAAGGGTGAGGGTTCGGGGGTGAAGTCGGCCAAGGGCCGCCGCGCAACGGCTTACGCCGACTGAAAGAACAAGCCCCTCACCCTTTCGGCTTGCGGATCGCCTTCGGCTCACCGAGCCTCAAGCCCTCTCCCGCCGGGAGAGGGTTTTACTTATGAGTCTCGACCCAGCGCTGCGTCATCAGTTCGCCGGATGCATAGGCCTCCTGAAGCTCGACGCTCCAGTAATTGAGGGCCTCCAGCGAGATCGGGACGCCCGAGACGGCGCAGCGGACGAAGTCGCCGTGCTGCACGATCTCGAACTCGGGCGTGCCGTAGATCAGCTTGGCTTCTGCGCGCGGGCGGGGCGGCGGGTTCATGCCGCGCAGGCCTCGAACCCGGCCTTGAGTTCGGCCTCGTTCAGATCGCGGCCGATGAAGACGGCGCGGCTCCAGCGGCGCTCCTTCTCGCCCCAGGACTGCTGAAGGTCGCCTTCAAGGATCATGTGCACGGCCTGGAAGACCAGACGGCGGTCCTCGCCCTGAACGTCGATGATGCCCTTGGCGCGCAGGATGTTCTGGCCCTGCTCGCCCAGCAGGCGGTCCAGCCAGGCGGTGAATTTGGCCCCGTTTAGCGGGCGGTCCAGCGTCAGGGAGATGCCCTTGATGTCGTCGTTGTGGGCGTGGCCGCGCGGGCCGTGCGCATGATCGTGGTCATGGTCATGATGGTGGTGATCATGCCCGCAGTGCTCGTCGTGAACATGATCCTCGGCATGGTCATGCCCGTGGCCGCAGTGTTCGTCGTGGACGTGGCCCTCGGCGCCGTGGGGCGGGTTCACGAAGTCCGGCTTGACCTCAAGGATGCGGTCCAGATCGAAGGCGTGCAGGCCCAGCACCTGATCCAGCGGCACGTTCGAGCGCTCGGCGCGGACGATGGGGGCCAGAGGGTTCAGCGCGCGCAGACGGGCCTCGACAGCGGCCAGAGCAGCCTCGTCCACCAGATCGATCTTGTTCAGGATTATGCGGTCGGCGAAGGCGACCTGCTCGCGCGCCTCTTTCGAGTCATCCAGACGCGCCATGACGTGTTTGGCGTCGACCAGGGCGGTGACGCTGTCCAGCTGGGTCTTGGCCTTGACCTCGTCGTCGACGAAGAAGGTCTGGGCCACCGGGCCGGGGTCGGCCAGGCCGGTCGTCTCGACGATGATGGCGTCGAAGGCGGGCTTGCCGGGACGCTGGCGCTTCATCAGGCCGTTGACCACGCGGATCAGGTCGCCGCGCACCGTGCAGCAGACGCAGCCGTTGTTCATCTCGAACACATCCTCGTCGGCGCCGACCACCAGGTCGTTGTCGATGCCGATCTCGCCGAACTCATTGACGATGACGGCGTAGCGCTTGCCGTGGTCCTCGGTGAGGATGCGGTTCAGCAGGGTGGTCTTGCCGGCGCCGAGGTAGCCGGTGAGGACGGTCACGGGTGTCTTCTGGGTCATGGCTCGCTAGATGGCGGCTGAGGGCCGCCTTGGGAAGAGGCGAAACCGCTCAGCAGGTCGGACAATCCGGCAGGACGCCCATTTCCAGCTGCAGCGTCGTGTGGCTGATGTCGAAGCGGCCGCGCGCCAACCCTTGCGCCTCGGCCAGAAGGGCGTCGGGGTCGGGGCGCTGATGCACCAGATGGGCGGTCAGGGCGGCGTCGGTGGTCGACAGGCCCCACACGTGCAGGTCATGCACCGCCGTCACCCCCGGCAGGGCCAGAAGCGCGCTGCGGATCTCGGCCACGTCGAGGCCGTTGGGCGCGGCGTCCAGCGCCAGATTCACCGAATCCTTCAGCAGCCCCCAGGTCCCGATCATGATGACGGCGACGATGATCAGGCTGACGATCCCGTCGATCATGGCCCAGCCGGTGAACAAAATGACGACGCCGGCGATGACCACGCCCAGCGAGACCCCGGCGTCGGCCATCATGTGCAGATAGGCGCCGCGCACATTCAGATCCTTGTGCTGGTCCTTCATGAACATCAGGGCCGTGCCCAGGTTGATGATGAAGCCGATGCCCGCCACGGCGATGATCATGCCCGAGGCCACCGGCGCGGGCTCGGCCAGACGACGCACCGCCTCGAAGGCGATGGCGCCGCAGGCGAAGATCAGCAGCAGGGCGTTGCCCAGCGCCGCCAGCACCGTCGCCTTGCCGTAGCCGTAGGTGCGTCTGGCCCCCGCCGCGCGCCGGGCCAGCCAGGCCGCGCCGCCCGCCATCGCCAGGCCGAGAACGTCTGAAAGATTGTGCCCCGCATCCGCCATCAGGGCGGTTGAGTCGGCGATGAAGCCCGCTATGAACTCAACCGCGACGAAGACCAGGTTGACGATCAGGCCGACGGCGTAGCGCCAGTCGCCGGTGTCGGTCGGCCCGTGATGGTGACCGCCCAGGCCGTGACTATGGCTGTGGCTGTGGCCGTGGGAATGATCGTGGCCTTCATGACCGTGTGCGTGTTCGTGCGCCATGTCCGTCCAGCTAGGTCTTCCCACGCGGCAAGGTCAAGCCCCGCAGGACACAAGTCTTTGAATGTAAATATATAACCTATCGAAACTCAGTGCTGATGCGTCAGCACCAGGAAGCCGATCAGGATCAGGGCCCCGCCCAGAATGGCGCCTTCATAGCGCGCCCACCGCTCCAGCCGCAGGATGGAGTAGCCCGCCGTCGCCAGCGCCGCCAGCAGGGTCATGCCCAGCACCGTCCCCGCCGCAAACACCAGCGTCAGAAGGCCCAGAGCCCAGAAGCCTTCGGTCGCCGAGGACAGATAGATAGGCAGAAGCACTTCGCCCGGCGTCACCGCCATCATCAGCACCAGCCCCAGAAAGGCCGCCCGGTCGGAGACGGCAGGCCCGGCCCCCTCGCCCGCGTCCATCGCCGGTCCGCCCGCCGTCGCCGTACGCTTCAACGACGCCTTGGCCAGATAGAAGGCGCCGAACAGGAACAGCAGGCCCGCCGACAGATGCGGCAACAGGCCCTCGACCCAGCGGTTCAACGCCAGGCCCGCCGCCACGATCAGCGATCCCACCAGGGCCGTGGATGCGATATGGGCCAATCCGGCCGTCACCACGGTCGTCATCACCCGCGCCACGCTCCAGCGCTGCGCCCGTCCGACCAAGACGAACGGCAGCCAGTGGGTCGGCAGGGCCGCGTGCAGGAAGGCCGCGACGAAGCCGCCGCCGAGAAGCGACAGCAGCACCGGCTCGGCGAGATCGGGAGAGGACATGGCCGCTCCCTTAGAGTGTTACCTTATAACGGTCGAGAAGAATCGGCGAAGAATCTTCGTCCGCGGCGCCACGTCGCGTCTTCATATATAAGAGGCTTCGAACTCGCCCCGCGCTTGCACGCCCGTGCATCGCGGCCACAGAGTCGGCTCAGAACCCGTTTCAGGCGGGTTTTGCCCCCTTGGGCGTCCGTTTCACGTTGACTCTTCCGTGACCATCCGTATATGTCGCCGCTCTTCGCCCGCAGGGTCTCCTGGCGGGCGCATCCATTTTTGCGTTCACGCTGAGGCTTCCTAATGTACGCGGTGATCAAGACCGGCGGAAAGCAGTACCGGGTTCAACCGGGCGATGTGATTGTTGTCGAGAAGATCGACGGCGACGCTGGCGCTGCCGTCAATTTCGGTGAAGTCCTCATGCTGGGCGGCGACAAGGGTGTTACGGTCGGCGCTCCGCTGATCGACGGCGCCGCTGTCGCAGCCACGCTGATCGAGACCCGTAAGGGCGAGAAGATCAAGATCTTCAAGAAGATCCGTCGTCAGGGCTATCGCCGCACGAACGGCCATCGCCAGATGGAATCGGTCCTGCGCATCACCGGCATCGAAGGCGCCGGCGAGAAGGCCAAGTGGGACGGCAAGGTCGAGTTGATCACCAAGGCCGAGATCAACGCCCGCGCCCGTGGCCTGGCCCCGCGCGTCGAGGCTGTCGAAGCCGAGGCCCCGAAGGCCAAGAAGGCTCCGGCCAAGAAGGCCGCCAAGGCTGACGCCGCCGAAGGCGCCGAAGCCTAAGATTTTCACCGGCGCTGGATCAGCGCCTAGCAGGACAGATGGAGCGCTCAAGCAGCCCGAACGGGCGGTAGCGCACCAAGGAAGAGGAGCAGCAAGATGGCTCACAAGAAATCTGGCGGTTCGTCGCGTAACGGTCGCGACTCAGAGTCGAAGCGCCTTGGCGTGAAGAAGTTCGGCGGCGAGCGCGTGCTGGCCGGCAACATCCTCGTGCGTCAGCGCGGCACCAAGTTCCACCCGGGCACGAACGTCGGCCTGGGCCGTGACCACACTCTGTTCGCCACTGTGACCGGCTCGGTGCAGTTCACCACCAAACGCGGCGGCCGTTGTTACGTGTCGATTCTCCCGGCCAACGACGACGCCCAGGCGATGGCCGCCGAGTAACGCGAAGCCAGGACAGTATTTCCCCGGATCGCGTTGCTCTCGACAGCAGCCGATCCGGACCAAGGGAAAATATTCCGCGGGGAGTCTGGATCACCAGGCTCCCCGTTTGCGTTTCCCCGCCTCGAAAGCCGCCCGAGCCCTCCAAGGAGGCGGCGCCGAAGACATCGAGGCCGAACCATGTGCGTGATCGAAACCTCTCCCGTCGTCGAGACGCGGCGCCTGCTGCTGCGCGCCCCCGGCGCCCAGGACGTGTCGCGGATCGCGGCCCTGGCCAATGACCACGACATCGCCCGCATGACCAAGCGGATGCCCCACCCCTTCGGCGTCGACCATGCCGAGGACTTCGTGCTGCAGGTGGCGTCGCAGGACCCGAAGAAGGCCAACACCTTCCTGATCGAGCACGAGGACCACGGCCCCGTGGGCGTCGTCGGCATGTTCCACGACGCCGACGCCGTGCCCGAGACCGGATACTGGATCGGACGCGAGTTCTGGGGCCGCGGCTATGCGACCGAGGCGCTGCAAGGCGCTCTGGTCTGGGCCTCGACGCGATGGAAGCGCCGCGCCCTGATGGCGGGCCACTTTGCCGACAACCCCGCCTCGGGCCGGGTGCTGGAAAAGGCGGGGTTCCTGTATACCGGCGAGACCCGTCCGGCCTTCAGCCGCGCGCGAGGCGAGAGCGCCGATACGCGGATGATGGTCTGGCTGGCCTGATAGTGCGCGGATTTCCCGGAGCTTTTGGTCAACGGCGGAGTTTTTTCACGAAAGCGAAAAAAGCCTGTTGACCGCCCCGAGGGTCCCCCCTATTAGTCCGGCCCTCGGCGGGGCGACCCACCGGGCCCAGGTGGCGGAATTGGTAGACGCGCTGGCTTCAGGTGCCAGTGGCTTAACGGTCGTGGAAGTTCGAGTCTTCTCCTGGGCACCATTTCTCAAGCGGCGCTGTATCCGATAGGATGCGGCGCCGTTTGTCATTTCGGCCCTGATATCCCCTCCCCTGCGGCCGCGACGGCGAAGTCGAGCCCGAGTTCCGGCGCCTGTGTTCTGGCGGTGGCGCGCGGTTCGTCTATGTTGCGGCCTGAACGACGAACGAGTTTGCGCGCATGACGGTTTATTTCCACGAAGGCGACCTGCCCGACGGCCTGGACCTGGGCCCCGAGGTGGCGATCGATTCCGAGACGATGGGCCTGCGCTTCCGCCGCGATCCGCTGTGCGTGGTGCAGCTGTCGTCGGGCGACGGAAACGCCCACGTCGTGCGCCTGAACCGCCCGGCCTATGACTGCCCCAACCTGAAGCGGCTGCTGACCGATCCCAAGGTGCTGAAGATCTTCCACTTCGGCCGTTTCGACATCGGCATGTTCGAACTGCACCTGGGCGTCGAGACGCGGCCGGTCTACTGCACCAAGATCGCGTCCAAGCTGGCGCGCACCTATACCGACCGCCACGGCCTGAAGGACGTGTCGCGCGAGCTGGCCGGGGTCGACATGTCCAAGGCGCAGCAGAGCTCGGACTGGGGCGCGGCCGAACTGAGCCAGGCGCAGCTGGACTACGCCGCCTCGGACGTTCTCTACCTGCACGTCATCATGAACCGGCTGAACGAGATGCTGGTGCGCGAAGGCCGCATGGAGCTGGCCCAGGCCTGCTTCGACTTCCTGCCCATGCGTTCGCGCCTCGACCTGGCCGGTTGGGACGAGATCGACATCTTCGCCCACGCCTAGAAGGATCGGACCTGAAACGCCGATGAGCGAACAGCACGCCCAGGACGAGCAGAAGCGCGCCGACGAGGTGCGCGTCGCCCGCGCCGGCGAACGCTGGCGCACGCGCTCGCGGCGGGTAAAGCTGTATCGGCGCGTCCTGCCCATCGTCATCCTGATGCTGGCGGGCGGCGCCCTGACCTGGACCGTGTTCCGCACCGTCATGTCGGGGGTCGAGCGCAAGGCCAGCGAAAGCCGCGAGATCCGCCTGGATAATCCGATGTTCCATGGCCAGGACGCGCAGGGACGCTCCTTCGTCATCGGCGCCCAGGGGGCGGTGCGCGATCCGGCAAGCGGCCATTTCCGCCTGGTCGGCCCGTTGCTGAGGCTGAACCTCGGCGCGCGCAAGACGACGGAACTGAGCGCCGACGGCGGGACCTATCTGGAAGCCCAGCGCAAGGTCGTCATCGGCCCGAACGTGAAGATTTCCGATGGCGGCACGGGCTGGGAGCTGACCACGCCCGAAGCGGTGGTGGACACCGACACCGGTGTCGTCACCGGCGACAAGGGGGTGCAGGGTCGCGGCCCCCTTGGAAGCATCGATGCTTCGTCTTATGCGATCTATGATCAGGGCCAGAGGGTCGTCTTCAACGGCCAAGGCGAAAACAAGGTAACCGGGACGATCAATCCCGCCGGAGCCGACCGATGAAACTGTCCAAGTCCAAGCTGACGATCGCAGGCGCCGCCCTGCTGACCGCCCTGATGCTGCCCGCCGTTTCGGGAGCCCAGAACGCCAGCACCCGCGCCGACGCCAGCCGCCAGCCGGTCCAGTACGGCGCCGACAGCGGCGAATATACGCCAGACGGCTTCTCGCTTCGCGGCCGGGCCGAGGTGACGCAGGGCGGCAACCGCCTGCGGGCCGACGCCATCCGGGGCTTTACGTCCAATGGCGACCTGAACCGCATCGAGGCCAGCGGCGGCGTCTACTTCGTCACCCCGGACCAGAGCATGAAGGGCGACCGCGCCGTCTACACCCTGAACGACGGCAACGTCGTGGTGACCGGCGACGTGATCCTGACCCAGGGCAAGAGCGTGCTGACCGGCAGCCGCCTCGTCTACAACGTCCGCACCGAGACGGCGCGCATCGAGGGCGGCGGCGGCAACGGCCGCGTCCAGGGCGTCTTCTATCCGCAAGGGAACTGAGGCGGCGTGGCGCGCAAGGAACTCTCCGCCCTGAACCTGGACGGCCCCGTCGTCGAACCGATGGCGCCGGCGGTCGAAAACGCGTATCCGACGGGTCTGCGCGTAGAACACATCGCCCGCAGCTTCGGCCAGCGGCAGGTGGTGCGCGACGTCTCGCTGAACGTCCAGCGCGGCGAGGTCTGCGGCCTGCTGGGGCCGAACGGGGCGGGCAAGACGACCTGCTTCTACATGATCACCGGCCTGATCCCCGCCGACAGCGGCTCGATCTGGCTGGACAATGAGGACATCACCCAGCAGCCCATGTACCAGCGCGCGCGCATGGGCCTGGGCTATCTGGCGCAGGAAGCCTCCATCTTCCGCGGCATGACGGTCGAGCAGAACGTCAAGGCCGTGGTCGAACTGCGCGAGAAGACCGCCGCCGGCGTTCGCGACGAGACCACCCGCCTGCTGGAGGAGCTGCGCATCGACCACCTGCGCCACGCCCCGGCCACCGGCCTGTCGGGCGGCGAGCGGCGCCGCGTCGAGATCGCCCGCGCCCTGGCCGCGCGACCCAGCTTCATGCTGCTGGACGAGCCGTTCGCGGGCATCGACCCTCTGGCCATCGCCGATATCCGCCAGGTGATCCGCTATCTGTCGAGCCAGGGCATCGGCGTGCTGATCACCGACCACAATGTGCGCGAGACGCTGGACATCATCGACCGCGTCTCAATCATCTCGTCCGGCTCTCTGCTGTTCGAGGGCACGGCTGACGAAGCCGTCGCCGACGCCGAGGTGCGCCGCGTCTATCTGGGCGAGATGTACGGCTGAGGCCGAGCCGCAGGGCCAAGGTAAAGCCCCGCTCATCCCCCGTTAACGGCTCTGCGCCATGATCCCCAGCAAGAAGCGGGCCAACAGCGCCTGCATGCGGGGTTGAAGCGACGTGATCGGTCAGAGGCTGGAGGTCAGGCAGGGGCAGGGGCTGGTCATCACGCCCCAGCTGCAGCAGGCGATCAAGCTACTGCAACTGTCGAACCTGGAGCTGGAGGCCTTCGTCGAGGCTGAGCTGGAACGCAATCCGCTGCTGCAACGCGACGAGGCCGACGCCGGAAACGACGGCGCACCGGAAGCCGCCAACGACGCCGCCCCCGGAGACGGCGGCGAGGCGGAGCTGAGATTCGTCGAAGGGTCCGACGCCCACGCCCAGAACATGGACGCCGCCTCGGACGACCTGTACGGCGACGCCGCGCCCGGCGAACGGGTCAGCGACCGTCAGGAGGACGGCGCCGCCCAGCCCGGCCTGAACGACTGGTCCCGCACGGGCGCCGGCGGCATGGCTGACGGCGAAGAGCGCGAGCGCCCCGATCATCGCGACCTGACCCTGTGGGAGCATCTGCAGGCCCAGGCCTCGGCGGCGGGCCTGTCGGCGGCCGACCACGGCATCGCCCTGACCCTGATCGACGCCACGGACGAAGGCGGCTATCTGCGCGCCGATCTGGGTGAAATCGCCGAGCGGCTGGGCGTGGATATCAGCCGCGTGGAGGCAATTCTGAGCGTCTGCCACGGGTTCGAGCCGACGGGGGTGATGGCCCGTTCGATCGCCGAATGCCTGACGCTGCAACTGGTCGAGCGCAACCGCTTCGATCCGGCGATGGCCGCCCTGCTGGAGAATCTGGAGCTGCTGGCGCGGCGCGACCTGACCGCCCTGCGCAAGGCCTGCGGCGTCGACGCCGAGGACCTGGGCGAGATGATCGCCGAGCTGAAGGGCCTGACGCCGCGTCCCGGCGCCGGGTTCGGCGGCGAACCGGCGCAGACCGTGGTGCCCGACGTCCATGTGCGGCCGGATCCGGCGGGCGGCTGGCGGGTCGAGCTGAACGCCGACACCCTGCCCCGGCTGCTGATGGACAAACGCTATCATTCGGTGATCGCGGCGGGCGCCCGGTCGGACACCGAGAAGACCTTCGTCGCCGACTGCGCGGCCCAGGCCAGCTGGCTGGTCAAATCGCTGGACCAGCGCGCCAAGACCATCCTCAAGGTCTCGTCCGAGATCGTGCGCCAGCAGGACGCCTTCCTGGCCTTCGGCGTCGAGTTCCTGCGCCCGCTGACGCTGAAGACGGTGGCGGAAGCCATCGAGATGCACGAATCCACCGTCAGCCGCGTCACCTCGAACAAATACGTCTCCACCCCGCGCGGAGTGTTCGAGCTGAAATTCTTCTTCACCGCCGCCATCCAGTCCAGCGACGGCGGCGCCGCGCATTCGGCCGAAGCGGTGCGCCGCCGGATAAAGACCATGATCGACGGCGAGGACGCGGACGGCGAAGTGCTGAGCGACGATCGGATCGTCGAAATCCTCAATGAGGCCGGCATCGACATCGCCCGGCGCACGGTCGCCAAGTATCGGGAAGCCTTGAAAATTCCGTCGTCGGTCCAGCGCCGCCGCCTGCTCAAGACCGCCTGATCACGCCCCGCCAAGCTTCACCACAAATCGGTGATCGACGTTGACACCAAACGCGGTCCGTCGCGTTGTATGGCTATGCAGATACAAGTCAGCGGCAAACAAGTGGATGTCGGCGAAGCGCTAGGCTCGCGCATCTCCCAGGAACTCGAAGAGGGCATCGGCAAATATTTCGCCCGCGGCGCCCAGGACGCCGAGGTCGTGGTCTCGAAGGATCGCCATGGTTTCCGCGTCGATTGCTGGGTGCGTCTCGCCTCGGGTCAGTCGCTGGTGACGACCGGGTTCGGCGGCGACGCCCAGGCCGCTTTCGCCGACAGTCTGGACAAGCTGGAGAAGCGGGTCCGCCGCTATAAGCGCCGCCTGAAGGATCACCACATCGGTCCCAAGGGCCTGTCGCCCGAGAAGACCGAAGACGCTGCGCGTGAAGTCGCCGCCATGACCGTCTTCCGCGATCCCGATTCAGTCGAGGATGAAGAATTCGGCGATGCGGGTCGCCCCGATGAACCGCCCCCCGTGGGCATGGTGATCGCCGAGACCCAGGCCGAAATTCGCACCCTCACGGTCGGTCGCGCCGTGGCCGAACTGGACATGACCGGCTATCCGCTGGTGATGTTCCGCAACGCCGCCCACGGCGGCCTGGCCGTGGTCTATCGTCGCCCGGACGGCAACGTCGGCTGGATCGACCCGGAGCGCACGGTGAACGGCGCGGCGAAACGGGTCGGCTGAGAGACTTCCGCTGGAAGGGCGAAGGCGCTAGAAGGCCCTCGCCCTTCCGCACATGTCGGGTACCGATTTCGGGGTAGTCATGGACATTGCTGATTTGTTGTCGCCGGACGGGATCGTCCTGCGCGGCGGCGCGTCATCCAAGCGTCAGGCGCTGCACGCCGTCGCCGAAGCTTTCGCCAGCGCGACCGGCATGGACGCCGAGCGCACCTTCGAGGCCCTGCTGGAACGCGAAGCTCTGGGCTCGACCGGCCTGGGCTCGGGCGTCGCCGTCCCGCACGCCCGCATCAAGGGTCTGGAGCAGGTGTGCGCCGTCTTCGTGCGGCTGGACACGCCGGTGGCCTATGAATCGCTGGACGATCGTCCGGTGGACCTGTTGTTCGCCCTGTTCGCGCCGACGGACGCCGGGGCCGAGCATCTGCGCGCTCTGGCGGCGGTGTCGCGCGCCCTGCGCTCGCCGGAACTGCGCGAGCAACTGCGTCAGGCGCGGACCGTGGACGCCATCCGCGCCCTGTTCGTCAAGGACGTGTCCAAGACAGCCGCCTGACCAACGAAAAGGCGCGGCGCCCAGCAGGCCCGCGCCTTTATTCTTCCAAAGAAATCAATGGACCGAGACCGGCTCCAGCTCGTGCGCGACGGCGGCGGCGAAGGCGGTTTCGCGATCCAGCATGACGGCCAGACGCTCGCCGTCGGCGCCGTGCACCGCGTAGAGGATCTGGTCGGGATCGATCTCGATATCGGCCGCCGGCTCCACGTGGGCGTCGGCCATCACGTCCGACGCGCGGATGGCGCGGACGTAAACAAGATCAGGGGCGCCGAAACCGGCGAAGTCCTTTTTAGTCATGATGGGCGTCATAAGACCGCCTCCTTACGCTTGACTGAACGCCCGGAAAGCCGAGCGGTTCGACGGCTGGTTCAGCCCGTCGTGGTGATGGGGATGCGCCGCACCAACTTTTCCTGCTCCGGGCGGATCAGCTCGACGTGCAGCAGGCCGTGCTCCAGCCGGGCGCCGGAAATCTCCAGCCCGTCGGCCAGAACGAAGCTGCGCACGAAGCCGCGCGCGGCGATTCCCCGATGCAGGAAGGCCTGCAGGTCGCGGCCTGCGTCCTCGCGCTTGCCGGTGATGGTCAGTTGGCGTCCCTCGACGGTGACGGAGAGGTCGTCCGGCGTGAATCCGGCCACCGCCAGGGTGATGCGGACGGCCGCATCGCCGATCTGTTCGACGTTATAGGGCGGATAGCTCTCGCCCGCCGCCTTGGCGGCGCGGTCGATCAGGGCTCGGGTTTGGTCGAAGCCCAGCAGGAAGGGGCTGTCGAACAGCACGGCGCGGGTGGTCATGGGGTCCTCATGGAAAAGCGACCTCGGCCGTCCGGCGCCTCCCGCGATCGGCAAAGCGCCCGGCCGCTGTTACAGATGGGGGGCCGGGGCCGTGCGGTCAACGCTCGCCGAGGTCGCAACCGCTGTGAAAACCCTGCCGGTTCCGTTCATGACGGGTACAGATTGGAACCTTCACCATATGGCCTGCGTTTCTGCGACCGGATCACTATCGAAAGGATCACCTATGCGCGCCAAGCTTGCCGTCACAGGCCTGAGCATCGCCGCCCTGCTGGGCGCCGCCGCTTGCACCACCACTGACCCCTACAGCTCTGCGCCGCGTCGCAACAACACCGGCACGGGCGCGATCGCCGGCGCCGTCGGCGGTGCCCTGCTGGGCTATCTGACCAACACCTCCAGCGGCGAGCAGGGCCGCAAGAACGCCCTCATCGGCGCAGGCGTCGGCGCCCTGGCCGGGGCCGGTGTCGGCCAGTACATGGACCGCCAGCAACGCGCGCTGGAAGCCGAGCTTTCGGGCACTGGCGTCGGCGTGGGGCGCCAGGGCGACAACCTGGTCCTGCGCATGCCGTCGGACGTGACCTTCGCCACCAACCAGTCATCGCTGGACACCCGCTTCCTGCCGGTGCTGGACGATGTCGCACGGGTGCTGAACGAATATGATCGCTCGATGGTCGACGTGATCGGCCATACCGACGCCTCGGGCGGCGATGCGATCAACCAGCCGCTGTCGGAACGCCGGGCGTCGTCGGTCGCCTCCTATCTGATCGACCGCGGCGTGATGCGCGAGCGCCTCTACGTCGCCGGCATGAGCGCCCGCAATCCGATCGCCTCGAACGATACGGTCGAGGGCAAGGCCCAGAACCGCCGCGTCGAAATCCTGATCCGTCCGTTCACCGGCTGATCCCGACGCCTTGTCGAGGATGGAGGGCGGCCCGTGACCGGGCCGCCCTTTTTCTTTGCCCTGTACACCCTTGCGGTTCCCTGCCCGCACGGCTTTGGTGTTCGCAATCAGGGAGATTCACATGGATGACGACGCGCCGAGTCGGGCGCTGGGCAGGGTGTTGAGGCTTGGCGCCGCGGCGGCGTTCGCCGCCGTGGTGACAGCCGCCGTCGTCATTGCAGCGGGACGGGCCCTGTTCTTCTAGAACCCGCTGATCAGGCGGCGTGGTCGGGACGACCGATCGACGTATAGCGGAAGCCCCGCGCCTTCATGTCGTCCGGGCGATAGACGTTGCGCAGATCGACCATGACCGGCTGCTTCAACAGCAGCTTGACCCGGTCCAGATCCAGGGCGCGGAACTGGTTCCATTCGGTCAGGATCACCACCACGTCGGCGCCCTCTACCGCGTCATAAGGGCCGTTCTTGAAGACCACCCCGTCCAGAAGCTTGGCGGCTTCCTCCATGCCCTCGGGGTCATAGGCGTGAACCGTCGCCCCGCGCGCGATCAGGGCCGGTGCGACATCCAAGGACGGCGCATCGCGCATATCGTCGGTGTTCGGCTTGAAGGTCAGGCCCAGCAGGGCGACCGTCCTGCCCTTCAGATCGCCGCCAAGCGCCTTGGCCACTCGGTCAGCCATCGCCTTCTTGCGGTCGTCGTTGATGGCCACCGTCGTCTCGATGAGACGAACCGGCGAGCCGGCGTCGGTCGCCGTGCGCACCAGGGCCAGGGTGTCCTTAGGGAAGCACGAACCGCCGTAGCCCGGCCCGGCGTGCAGGAACTTCGAGCCGATGCGATTGTCCAGGCCGATGCCGCGAGCCACCTGCTGCACATCGGCGCCGACCGCCTCGCACAGGTCGGCGACCTCGTTGATGAAAGTGATCTTCATCGCCAGGAAGGCGTTGGCCGCATATTTGATCAGTTCGGAGGTGCGGCGGCCGGTGAACATGATCGGCGTCTCGTTCAGGTTCAGCGGCCGATAGAGTTCGGCCATGACGGCGCGGGCGCGCTCGTTATCCGTGCCGACGACGACGCGGTCAGGGCGCTTGAAATCGCCGATGGCGGCGCCTTCGCGCAGGAATTCAGGGTTGGAGACGACGGCGAAGTCGGCGTCGGGCCGGCGTTCGCGGATGATGCGCTCGATCTCGTCCCCGGTGCCGACCGGGACGGTGGACTTGGTCACCACGACAGTGAAGCCCTGCATCAGATCGGCGATCTCCTCGGCCGCCGCATAGACGTAGGACAGGTCCGCATGGCCGTCGCCGCGGCGCGAGGGCGTGCCCACGGCGATGAAGATGGCGTCGGCCGAGCGGATGGCCTCGGCGCCGTCCGTGGCGAAGGACAGCCGCCCCCCCTTGACGTTGGTCGCCACCAGATCGTCCAGGCCCGGCTCATAGATGGGCATGATGTTCTGGTGCAGCCGGTCGATCTTGGAAGCGTCCTTGTCGACGCAGGTCACCGTATGGCCGAAATCGGCGAAACAGGCCCCAGACACCAGGCCGACATAGCCCGTTCCGATCATGGTGACGCGCATCGAAGCACTCCTCTAGAAAATCGTTCCCCCGCAGATAACCGCAGATGATGGCAGGCGCCAGCAAGGGCGGCCTTCAGGCATAGAAAAAGGACGGTCAGCCCGCATGGGCCGACCGTCCTTGTTCTTATCGACGCTTCTACGGTCGCGGGGGCCGGGATGAACCGGCCCCCTTGAGCCTTAGAAGTTGATGTCGACGGTGGCGCGGCGGTTCAGCGGCTCACGCACGCCGTCGCCGGTGGCCTTGGCCGGCTGGGTCTCGCCCTTGCCGTCCAGGGAGATCACGC